>Ga0209066_10000969_pt1 | contig 39644 bp, 34 predicted proteins | sample All_14_2_FD_187198 | JGI IMG/M metagenome (GOLD analysis project Ga0209066, IMG submission 187198) | Freshwater microbial communities in response to fracking from Pennsylvania, USA - Allegheny Zone_MetaG_DW_15 (SPAdes) (version 2) ... | reverse complement strand
GGGGTAAATCATGTTATCGAAGAAGACACAATATGCCTTGATTGCTCTTACCAAGCTAGGTCAGGAGTATGGAAATGGACCTATTTTGATTTCGGATATTGCAAATTCAGAAGGAATACCTCAGCGGTTTCTTGAGGGAATCTTGCTGGAGCTAAAAAAATTAGGTGTTTTAGGAAGTAAGTTGGGGAAGAAAGGGGGGTACTTTTTGTTAAGGCCTCCGAGCGAGATCTCCATTGCTGAGGTGGTTCGCCATTTTGAGGGAACCATTGCATTGTTGTACTGTGTAAGCGTTCTCTATAAAGACATTCGTGATTATACGTTTAATCTTCTTAGTGCCACCTCTTTAGAGGCTATTTTGCCGGATGTAGGAGGGACTGATAATTAGATTAGAAAACGAAGGTTAGAAGATCTTGACTTTCATCTGATTATTGTTACCTCTCCCTATGCTCTTCGCTTCTTCTCCATATATGGTTTTAAGATCCGAATTTTTTGATTGATTAAAAATGCTTTTTTTTTCGTTTTTATATGGAGAAGGAGCGAAGGGGAAGCGAAGGGGAAGCGAAGGGCTGGTTGTGACGAAGTATTAAGTCGGCCATAACGAGTGCGGCCATGGCTTCTACAATAACAATGGCTCTGGGGACGACACAGGCGTCATGTCTGCCGGAGGCTTCTAAGGTAGTTTCTTTTCCATCCCTGTCAATTGTTAATTGAGGGCGTTTGATGGTCGAAACAGGTTTAAAGGCGACACAAAGGTCTATTGAATTGCCATTCGTTATTCCTCCAAGAACACCGCCAGCATTATTAGTGGAGGTGGTTATCTTATCATCCTCTAAAGTAAATAGATCATTGTGCTGGCTTCCAGTCATCTTTGTCCCGGCAAATCCAGAACCGATTTCGAAACCTTTAACAGCGGGTATGCTGAGCATGGCATGAGACAACAAGGCTTCGGTTTTATCGAAAACGGGTTCTCCTAAGCCGATAGGTACCCCCTTGATCAAACATTTTATAACTCCTCCGACTGAATCTCCTTGTTCGACGATCTCTTTAAGTAAAGTCTCTATTCGTGCTCTGGTTGGTTCATGAGGACAGTTTAATGGAGATGCATTGATCTCTGTTTTATCAATTGTAATTTCTTCAGGAATAGAAATAGAACCAATGGATTGAGTCCAACCTGTTATCTCTATCCCGAATTTTTGGAGCCATTGTTTAGCGATAGCACCAGCGACTACACGCACCACGGTCTCGCGGGCACTCAGTCTCCCACCACCAGTAGTAGGAGGTGTTTGGAATTTTTGTTCCCATGTGAAATCACCGTGAGAAGGGCGATAGGCAGAAGAGAGATTGGTATAATCTTGTTTTCTGATGTTCTGGTTTTTGATCATAAAAGCCAAAGGAGCTCCGTTGGTTACGTTATTGGTAAGGCCTGATAACCAGATAACCTCATCGTCTTCATCTCTAGGTGTTGCCCAGAAAGCCCCGGCTGGTTTTCGCCGAGCAATCTCTTTGTTGATGAAATTGAGGTCTAGGGTAAGGTTTGGAGGACAGCCATCGATGACTCCGCCCATTGCAAACCCATGAGATTCTCCGAATGTCGTTATTTTAAAGGCTTTTCCGAAAGAGTTTGCCGACATAATCTTTTACTATTTTACAATGGCTATTGTTGCCATCTAACCGTTTCTTAAATTTGTGGTCTGACAAAGATAACTTTTCCTTTTTTAATCTGTTTGATAACAAATGAATCGATAAGATATGAAGCAAAGCGGTATACTACTTCATCCTACCTCTTTACCGGGGCCATATGGACATGGAACGTTAGGTAAGGCGGCAAGAGAGTTTGTTGGTTTCCTTAAGCAAAGTAACCAGACTATCTGGCAGGTGTTACCATTGGTACATCCAGGGTTTGGAGGCTCGCCATATGAAGGGTTGACCGCCTTTGGTGGTAATCCTTATCTAATTGATCCTGATGAATTGGTTGCCGAAGGATGGCTTCCAGCCGAGTGTCTCTCCAGTTTTCTCCCTTCTGAGCCTGGGGTTCAATTGGAACCTCCTACCTGGTTTGAGGGATTATGGGAGGCGTATCGTGGATTTAATGAGGTGGCTTCAAGAGAAGATCAGCTTCGTTTTCAGTCATTTGTTGTTGAGAATAGCTTTTGGCTTGAGGATTATGCGCTCTTCATGGCCATCAGAGAGAATAATGATAATAAACCTTGGTTTGCCTGGCCTCAAGCATTAAGACTTAGAAGAGAGGAAGCTATTCAACGATTCAGTTCTGAAAACAGGGTTAGCATAAGCTTCTATCGATTTGTTCAGTTTGTTTTCTTTAGACAATGGGATGCCATACATAAACTTTGTTTAGATAATGGCATTAAGGTAGTTGGCGATATCCCTCTTTATGTCTCTTATAACTCTGTTGATAGCTGGGCTTATAATGAGCTTTTTCAGTTTGATCCAGACAGAAGGCCAGTAAAGGTTGCAGGAGTCCCACCTGATTATTTTAGTGAGACAGGTCAACTTTGGGGTAATCCGGTTTATAATTGGCCATACCATTTGCAGACAAACTTTGATTGGTGGAAGAAGAGGGTAGGAGCTGCTCTTAGAATGAGTGATATAGTTAGGATTGACCATTTCAGAGGATTGGTAGCTTATTGGGCCGTCCCCTATGGTGAGACTACAGCTATAAAAGGTTCCTGGATCGATGCACCTGGAACCTCTCTTTTTGAGGCTTTATTAGACCACTTTGGTTCTTTGCCAATTATTGCTGAAGATCTGGGTGTTATAACTGAAGATGTAGAAGAGTTACGAGATGCTTTTGCTCTACCTGGAATGAAAATTCTGCAGTTTGGTTTAGATCCTTCTGAGTTAAGCGATCATTACCCTAAAAACTATAAAACGGATAACCTTTGGTGCTATACGGGTACCCATGATAATAATACGGCTTTAGGTTGGTTTCAAACCAGTGATCAAGAGATTCAAGAATATGTTCTTGAACTCTTTAAATGTGAGCCATCTGATGTTGCATGGGAGATGATAAATCTTGCTATGTCAAGCCGAGCCAAGGTGGCCATTATGCAACTTCAGGATCTCTTGGGTCTCGGCTCTGAAGGCCGGATGAATGTTCCGGGAACCACACTTGCAAACTGGGTATGGCGCTATAAAGAAAATGATCTGGGAACGATTGATATAGGCAGGTTGTTAAAGCTTACCAGTTTAAATAAGCGAAATCAATAATAGAAAAAGGGGGCATCTGATATGAAATACCCCCTTTTTTCTTGTTATGCATCTTCTGATTACTTACTGGAAAATCTTCCACATCCTGATCGTATGTGGAACAAAAAACTAGTTAATAAAGTAAGTCAGCCGGATCAGGTTGGTAGATTGCTAGATAATAGCCCTCATCGGGTATCCTGATTTCAGTTATAACGTCTCCATTTGGTTGGATGTGTGGCACACTGATTAGCCCTTCTCCATGAACCTGTCTGAATATCCCTCTTTGAGTTGGACGCATTCCGGTCGTGATGAGGGCATGACCGGGTATTCTTATTTTGAGCTGCGACATGCTACCATTAAAACGGATGGCTACTAGTATGATCTGTTTCGGTGTGTGTCTAAGAAAGGTATAGAAGTCGTTTTCAGGGAACCCGCTTTGAGTGGTGTTGACATACATTAAATCATAAAACTCTCCCTCTTTGAGCGATGAGAAACGATGCAAACTGTTAAGGATAAATGAGTACTGGTTTCTGATATGAGTCTGCTCTGGTGTTAGTTTTCCGCCATCATAGAACATACTATTGACCCAATTTAGGTGTTGGGTCATGGCTCCATAGTCAAATATTGAGGTTCGTCCGTCATCTCCACTATACCCTCTAGGCCAGTCGCCTTTTTCGCAGTTCTCTTGACCGTTGTATATTAAGACAGGGTTTTTATTCATCCATGAGGCCAGTGCGATGGCCAAGACCCCTTTATGAGGGTCATTCGTGAAATGTGGAGAAGCGATCCTTTGTTCATCGTGATTCTCGATGAATCTGAGCATTTTATTATCAATACCATTAAGTGATCTCCAAATATTGCTTAAAGAAGAAGCAGGTTTATCATTGACAAGGACGGCTCGGGTGCTGTCATAGAACCCCTCTTTGTCGTAAAGGAAGTCAAATCGAGCTTCAGTCAGGTATTGATCGTACCTCCAAGGTTCATAAATCTCAGCAATGAATATACTTTCGGGGTATTGCTCTTTTACCTTTCCTATAGCAAAGTTCCAGAAAGCGGGTGGCACCATGCCAGCCATATCACATCTAAAGCCATCAACCCCCTTAGCCGACCAGAAGAGAAGAATATCTACCATCTTGAGCCATGTGTCTGGAATGGGGTCGAAATGAGGGGTGTTATTATTTAAGTAATCGATACCATAATTGAGCTTTATGGTCTCATACCAATCAAAGATACCAGGCTCAGCAGAAAAGATGTCATTACCCGTTACCTTCGCAGGGCTTTCATGGTAATCATCATCCTCGACAGGAAGTTTTAACGTACAATTAGGGATGTAATAGAAGTTATTCTGAGGGTCAAAGGCTTTTTCTTTGTTATCATTAGAACCAAGATCAGAAACGCCGCTTGGCTTTTGGTCACTTTGGTATGTCCGGGCAACGTGATTAGGTACGAAATCGATAACCACTTTTAGCCCATGTTGATGAGTTCTGTCAATTAATTCTGCAAATTCTTGGTGACGTTGAAGCGGATTGATAGCCAGATCAGGGGATAGATCATAGTAGTCCCGAATAGCATAGGGTGAACCAGCTTTTCCTTTGCAAATAGAGGTGGGATCAGCCGATCTGTGAAGTTCAGGGTAAGCCGTAGCCGATGCTTGTTCAAGAACACCGGTAAACCAAATATGAGTGCAGCCGAGCTCAACAAGAGATTGCAGCGCTTTGTTATTGATGTGATTGAATTTCCCACATCCATTGATTTCTATAGATCCGTTGAACTGGTTGGTCTGAGTTGTGTTCGAGAACAATCGAACGAATAACTGATAGATAACTGCTCTTTTCATCGCTATATGCAATTTGTATTTGAAGTGAGACGGCGGTCTCAAGATATTGTATTAGGTTCAATCATTTAATCTAGCTAGGAATGATGTTGTACTGCTTTGGATAGATTTAACCTGAGGTGAGACAACTTTATTAACGGTCTTTACAAATGATAATCCTCATAATTAGTTGTATAATCAACAAAGAAGTTTGCCCTGTTTTTCTGCTCTCTAACGTAAGCATGCTCTTTGATCCATACCATTTTTTTTACGTCATCAGGCTGCTCTCCTATCGGGATAGGCTCTTCGTCGATGGTCTCCTCATAAGTGCTTTCAATGTAAACTTTGAGATCAGCCTCATCGATATACAGGGCATATAATCCATTTATAATTAGAACTTCGATCTCTTGAAAGTCAACCTGAAGCAGATCTATTTGATAGTTGATACCATCACGAAGGGGGAAAATAGATTTTTTACCTTCCTTAAAATCGGCAATGTTCTGATTGAGTTTATCCCAATCCAACTCATTCGGCCCAACTTTAGTGAAGTTCGTCTCTAATCGTTCAATCTCTCTCTCTTTGCCTGAAAGCTTATAGTAATTTGCCATATGAATTACTTTTGCTTTTATACCCTCTTTCCTGAGTTTGACTCCTAATGCATGGGCGGTGGCAGCCTTTCCTGTTCTGTTCTCACCGGTAATCGTAACGATGTATTTGGGCTTTATCTCAGAAATTACCTTTTGCGCGATAGCCCTGGCGGCTTTGCGATGTTTCTTGGTAATTCGTAATTCTATTTCGTACATGGTTTTATTTGATATAACAATAAAAAGGAAACCATGGTTCATACCACTATTGGCATAACTACCGAAAGTTCTGTTTTATCTGTTTTCCAAACCCGAAGTTAGTAAAAATGCAGATCTTTCTCACTTTATGCATCTTTTGAACCTATAATTATTCCTCAAAATCTAAAGTAAACCAAATCATCAAGTCACCCAGTTCCCCAGTTCCCCATCTTCCGAATCTCCATCTAATCTCTTTATCTTTGCATGGCCATGACAATTAGAAAGCCTCATTATATCGAGTCATTGATCTCTATGGGTGAATCCGAGAATTTGGATTTTAAGTTTGCTGTTAATGATTCTTTGAAAATAGCAAAATCGCTGGTGGCATTTGCGAATAGGGGTGGTGGTACTCTGTTAATAGGGGTAAAAGATAATGGTTCAATAGTTGGGGTAAAGACAGAAGAAGAGTATTATATGGTTCATCTTGCAGCCTCTTATTACTGCCGTCCGGAGATAGAATTTTCTTGCCGAGAATGGAATGTTGGAGGCAAGCGAGTTTTAGAAGTGATGGTATTGGATAGTAACAATGGACCCTATAGAGTGAAAGTGCAGGCCGATCAATGGCGGATTTTATTACGAATCTTTGATAGCAATGTTGAAGTAAGTTCAGTGGTTGCTCGATTTTTGATTAAGAAGAGGACGTATGATGGAACCGTTATCTGTCTGGGTGATGATGAGCGAAGACTCCTACATGTGTTTGGTCAAGGAGATTGTTTTAGTGAGCATGAATTGATCAGGTTGTCTGGTTTACCTAAAAGGGAAATACATCGGTTGTTGGTAAATCTGTTATTGATGTCACTTGTGGAATATCGATTTATGAATGGGGAGTTTGTTTATAGTATGATTCAATAACCTAAGTTTACTTATTTGCCTTTAAGACGATCTTCAGCTGTTCTGATGATGTATTCCAATTGATTTAAACCTTGATTGGTTAGTGCATATTTGTGATCCTTAAGAAAAGTGATGATTTCGAGGCACTCGTTTACCACAGAGATATCTGGTTCTGTATGGTCATCAGGTAACAGATGGTTGAGTCTTGAGATGCGATCCCCAATGATATTAAGCAATTCGGCTTTGTTTGAGAAATACTCTGTTGTCATGGTAAAAAGGAGATTAAAAGATGGGCATTGCTCCGGGAAGTTCAATGGTAAAGCGAGCCCATTTACCAGGTTCACTTTCTGCTAAGATAACACCTTTGTGTTGTTGAACAATCCACCAGGTTAGATATAAGCCTAAACCGGTTCCTTTACGATCTTCATAACCGGTTTGTTGAAGTCGTGAGAATCGTTGAAATAGCTTTTTTTGTTGCTCAGGAGTAAATCCAACTCCTTCATTTTGTACGGCTAGCTTTAGTTTAGAGCCGGAAAGCGATAGGGTGATGTCTATCTTTGCGTGCGCCGAACTATATTTTGCCGCATTATCAAGAATATTAATCACAGCTATTCTCATGAGATTAATATCGACTGGAAGGGATATCTCTTTATCTGGTAGAATGAGGTTTAAATTGAAGGTGTCATTATTGAGTCTTGCTGAAACAGTATTAAACGCAACATCAAAGATCTGTTCTTTAAAATTAACTTCGGGACTGATGTTAACTTGCATTTCTCCGCTTTCTAATCTTGATAGACCAAGATAGTTGTTCACCATGCTTACGAGATAATCTGAGACAGAGATGATCTTTTTGACGAGGACAGCTGCATCTGGATCAACATTTCCCAAATAACCATCACAGTAGGTATGTCCTAATGTAATGATGCTTGCCAGGGGGCTTTTCATTTCATGAGCTACAAATCCGAGGAGTTGGGCATAGTCTTTCCTGGTCTCTTCAAGAGTGTAAATTTTCCAGATCTTTTCAATAGACTGGGCAATTCGACTACTTATGGAGTTAATTAGCTTTACATGGTGATCGGTAAACGTAAATGGCTCAATGGCTGAAATGAATAGGAACCCGATGCGTCGGTTATCAGCAATCAACGGAATCGTAATGCTGGTGTGGATCCCCTCCTCTAACATCAATCTCGTTGAATTGCTCTCTGGCTTTTCGTATAGATAGGCCTTTAATGAAGGGATAATTCTTGCTTCTTTGGTTTTTAATAATCTATTTAAGGAGGAGTCGTTCAATAAAGCAGTATAACCTGCCTGAAGTTTGATCTCTTTATAGCTGCTTTTAAATAGTCTGGCTGTGACTCTTAATCCATCTTTTTCAATAAAACTGATTCCTAACCTATCTATCTTAAATAAATGGTTTATTTGTTGCCATAATAGCTCGGTAAACTGTTCGATGCCACTGCAACCTGGGAGTTGTTGATCTAAGGTGTCTAATATGGCCGATTCTTCCGGACTGAAAACTCCTTCATCTTCACCTGAAATAAAAATACAGTTTAGATTTGAGTAAATGTGATCTGAATTTGTTTTCATGGGGTTTTTGTTAGTTCTTAGAAGGGTATTGTGATTTTTAACCTACCATAACGGTGCCATCGTTGTGTTTTAAACTCCGGACTATTAATCACGGCTGAAAACTCGGCAGCGTATTTTTTGAAGCTGATGGTTAAGCCTGCTTCTGCTCTAAATCTGACTCTGTATAGGGTGGAGTCGGGAATGACATAGGGACTATCATGGTTAAACATTCCACCTTGAAGGGTCGCATCATAGATGGTTGTAACGGCATCTGCTTTTACATTTACCTGATAGGTGAAGTAGGTTAGCCATGGTTGTTTTGGGGAGAAGTGCTGTTTTACCGGATAGTAAGCACTGAAATAGTCATCATGGTTAGTGAAAATGTAACTTAAACCAAATGCTGCTCCGGTGTACATAGTTCCTATGGAAATCTGTCCGTTTCCGATCAGCTGATGTCCGTAGGAGGAGAAGATCCCTTTCTCAGCTTTGGCCGAATAGTTTACTAAAATATCATCAGCAATCTGATTTTGCCAACCTAACGGACGTTTAGCCTCGCCATGCAGATAACTCTGGATGGATCGTCCTTGAGCTGCATCTCCAATGATTCCAAGATCCCATTCATCAGTGAAACGGAGGCTTCGAAACTCTTGATTAAATACTCTATAGTTGCCGATATACAGGGTTGAGGCAAATGGTCGGTCTCCAATTTGTATATCTGGTCTGACAGGATAGATGGGGGTGTACATGGTTTGCACCAACTTCATTCCATATAGCTGCTCTCCCTCTTTTCCGATCGGAATAAAGAGATATCTCAATGGCGACTTTCTCCAAACGGGAGATATTAAATCGAAAAGGACTCCGTTGGAATAGTAGTAGTCTGTCCCTAAAAAGATATCGTTTTCAATTCCTATGCTGAGCAAACTTAAGTTGGATAGATTAGACTTATTTGGAATTTCAGGAAACAACCGGAAGTCGTCTCTAATACTATCCTTTTGCACCCCAAGGGGGTGTTGCTTTAAATCCATCCCATTAAAAAGAAGGTACTCTCTAACTTTTAATATGGGTTCTTCTTTAGTTGTATTGGATGGTTTTATTTTATTTGCTTTGGACAATAGTACCTTTTCATCGATTGATTCTCTTTTGCTGGAAGATTCTTCAGGTAAACTAATTCCCAAAAGCATAAAGGCAGCCCGCTTCGTCGCCTGATCTCCGTTTAATAGGGTCGTGAGACCATTCTTATCAACGAATAAGACTCCCCAAGGCTTCTTAAGTTCTCTAATGCTTATTTCGCTTTTTATAGCACTTCCTTTTACAGAGATTAAATCAGAATTGGTTGAGATATATTTTATCCCAATACTGTCTAGTTCTCTTCTTAATAGGTAATAGCTTGAAGTTATGCTGTCCCTCTCTTTATAGAACAACTCTGAGTCAACCTTCAATAGCGAGTCTTCCAGTGTAGGGGAGGGGTTGAAAAAGATTACTATAGGCCCGGAAACATCCTGCGACCTCTTTTGCGGCTCTTTTTTGTCCTCTTGATCACACGATGCAAGCAAAAGAAACAGAAGAGAGAATATGATTGCTGATCCTTTTTTCAATGGATTTACGAATGGTAGTATTTATTCATTGCAAAGATAAATTTTTATTAGGGCTTTCAAATTTAATGGTTGATTAATAGGAGATATTATAGTTTCAAAAACGGACAAGCATTAAAAAAAATGGGACAGATGAGAATTATTTGAATCTAATGAATGTAACTAAAGCGGAAGAAAATGGTGAGATTATTGTGTAAGTTCTTGTAATTCAGTATGCGAAAATTTTTTTATAAACGTTATTAGGTTTGGCATAAAAAATGTATTATGTAAGATGTCTTCGAGACCAAAGCAGAGAAGAGCGATGGTAGAGAGAAGACAGTTGTTCTAGGAACAATTAAAGATTTTTTCTCTTGTTGTTTGTTGGTTTTTGGTTAACAATTTCATTTGGTTAAGACGAAGTCAGGGGTCCCCGGGAGGGCACTCCTGATTTGCATTTTTCATGTGACCATCGAAGCTGGTTCTTTAATTCTTTTTAAACGTGGCCTATAAGATTAAGATTAGCTACCTTTGAGAAAAAAACATAATGTCACAGTTAAGGATTTTAGGGCTGCGTATTGATAAACCCGCCGATCGTGCCATGGCACTTCAACAGGTTTTTGGGAAGTTTGGATGTTCTATTCGTACTCGTTTAGGGTTGCACACTCCTGACGAGGATGCAGTTGATCGTAGAGGTGTGATCTTGCTTGAATTGGCAGGTGATTTAGATGAAATGGATAAGTTGGAGGTTCAGTTATCCTCTCTCGAAGGCGTGGAGGTTCGTAAGATGATATTTGAATAACGGTGATGGCGAGGCTGTTTTTAAGGTTAGCTTATGATGGGTCTCAATATCATGGTTGGCAAATTCAACCCAATGGTGTTACAGTGCAACAGATTATGGTGTCTGAAATGCAGAAGCTTTTACAACAACCGATTAATCTGACTGGTTGTGGTAGAACAGATACTGGGGTCCATGCCCGAGAGTTTTATGCTCATTTTGATTCTGATCACCCTCTTGTTGATAACCCTTCCGAATTGGTACGACGTCTAAACAGGATGCTGCCAAATGATATTGTAGTTTACGAGGGGTATCATGTCGCCGAACATTGCAATAGTCGTTTTGATGCAATAAGTAGAACTTATAAGTATTATACCACATTTAGTAAAAATCCCTTTGAGCGAAATTGGGTGGTGAAGTTAAATAAACTCCCGGATGTGGAACTGATGAATAGAGCGGCAACGGTACTTTACGATTTTCTTGATTTTACAAGTTTTAGTAAACTACATACCCAAACGGCAACTAATAACTGTAAGATAACCGAGGCTCATTGGGCTAATGAGGGAAATAATTTAGTGTTTACTATTACTGCTGATCGGTTTCTGAGAAATATGGTCAGAGCAGTAGTGGGTACCCTGCTTGAAGTGGGTTATGGAAAAGAATCGATCGATTCTTTTCGTACCATTATCGAGATAAAAGATAGGTGTCGTGCCGGTATGTCGGTGCCAGCACACGGACTATTCCTGGAGAAGGTAACCTATCCGGACGGATATTTTGATTGATTTATTGTACTTAAGGTTTTAGGTATTCTTCAACCTCCTTAAGGGTTCCGTCAACCGGCATGGGTGTAAGTCGTAGAATTTTTGCTATTAGCGGATATAAGCTAACATTTTGGATGGATTTACCTAGATAGCCATCTTTAAATGCGGGGCCGGTGGCAATAAAGATTCCGTGCATATTCATATTCGCATTATCGAAACCATGGGCTCCTTTATATTTAAATTGGTCATCTTTCGTTCCAACATTCCAAGCACTGTCCGCTAAAACTACGATATCGCCAATTCTTGGATTGGTTCCAAAATGTAGGCGAGCAGGCACGTCTAATCTTTTCCAAGCCTGTACGTGTGGAACGCCTGAAAGTTTTAGGAGAGCACTGTCAACATAACCTTTTTTTATGTTTAGAGTAATGACCGGGCTACTCCCACTAACAGTGGTAATCCAATCTTTTGGTATAAAGTTATCCACACGAACAGAGCGATCAGCACTAACATCTTCCATACCATGATCACTTGTGAAAATGATATTAATACTATCAGCAATAGGAAGTTGTTTTATCTTGTTGATTAGAACACCAGCAAGTGAATCAAGTACCCGTACCATATTGCCAGTCTCTTTACTGATCGGGCCATAATGATGGCTGATCTCATCAGGCTCGGCCATGTAGAAAGTTATAAGTCTTGGACGTTTCTCTTCAGGCAGACTGAGCCAGTAAAGAACAGTATCTATTCGTTGGCTGAAAGGAAATTTGTGATCATAGAGTTTCCAATAGTTGGGTTGATATCCCTTAATCTTGGTCTCTGATCCAACCCAGAAATAGGATGCAGTAATCAATCCCTGTTTTTGTGCAGTCGTCCATATAGGCTCTCCATCATAAAACAACCCATTCTCGACAGACTTTCTATCTCCTACTTTATATCCGAGTCCGAGATCTGGTGCAAAAAAATTATTCAAAACAATCCCATGATGATCAGGATATAATCCGGTTGCCATAGCATAATGGTTCGGAAAGGTTACTGTTGGAAATGAGGAGATGATGCTTTTAGCTCGAACTCCTGTCTTAGCGATCTTTAATAATTCTTTGGTTTTATAGATTTCAGGATAATCGTATCTGAAAGCATCCATGGATAATATTACGACATACTGCCCGCTTTTTCTGGATTGAGCAAATAGAGTAGGAATAAGAAACAGGAAAAGAGCGATCAGGTGAAGTCTAAATCTAAATCTCATTGATAATCTTTTTTTTCAAAAGTAATGTAAATTGAAGAGGCTGCAGTTAGTCTATTGTGAATCTCTTGTTAATTGTTACCCGCAGAGTGAGAAAATAGGGCCATTACTTTCTCTATGTAGCTTTTTGATACAGGGATTTCAGATGGTTCGGGAGCTTCAAGTTCCAGAACTAATCCTTCCTTTGTTTTTCTCATCAGTTTTACATTGCTGAAGTTAACAATGTAGGAGCGGTGACACCTGATTAGTTCGCTATCAGAGTAGGTGTTTTCCACTTCTTTAAGGGTATTTCTGACAAGCGTTTTTCTAATCCGATTGTTATGGCTATAAGCTATATTAATATAGTTACCTGATGCCTCGATAAAAAGTAATTGATCGCATTTGATGCTAAGTTGCATTACACCTCTTTCATCATTAAAAGCTATCATGTTTCTTGTGGTTTCTTCTACAGGTGCTCCCTCCTTAAACGCTTCGAGTCTGATTTTTTGATCTCTCCAGCTGAAGTAGAGCCACTGAACTGCATAAGGAAGAAGTAGAACCAGAGCTGTATTTAAGATGGAGTTCTTGAGAAGGGTCTCAAAACTCCTTTTGTCACTAAGTATAAGATTCTCAAATAGACTATAGAAGAGAGCCATGGAAAAGACCTCTGCTATAACCCAAATGATAAACTGAAATAGTGTTAATGTATGCTTTTTACAATAGTGGTACATGATAATACGACTGATTACAACCACTAAAACACCTGTAAGAATTACTAAACTAGAGTAAAAAAGGAGTTGTAGCCGGGTCACTTTATACCAGGATTCAACCCCAAATGGAGCGTAAATATTTATAAAAACAAGTGCAAATAGGGCTGTGAATACAATAAGTCGTGTTATATTCCCTATGGTTGTGTGAAATGATGGTATTGGTCGCCGAAGGTCTACCATGTGCTTTTTTATAAATCTCTGCTAAATTAAGATAGAATTTCTGATTGAGGGTTTATTTTGATTGTTCAGCTTTATCCCTATATAGTGTTTTTTGTCCCACATATTATGATTTCGTCCCTAAGCGCTTAGCTATGAATCATTTTTATGAAAGTGATGCTTTGATAATGTTTTTTTGTGGAAAATGATAATGAAGATGGATCTGAGGTTGAATACGATGAGAAGAGGAGTTTTCATTGGATAAACAACTTCGAAGAATGGAATAATAAAATAGATTTTTTGCAAGAAGAAAATAAAAAAATGATGAGATATAGTGAATGGGTTTCAATGTCAAAGTCAGTTTCATTAGCTATGGATGGTGTTTTGGCTGTGGATTCAGATATTAGAGTGACATGGCATTTGTTTAAATCGAAGAGCCGCTTAGTTGAGCGGGAGGAGAAGGAGGATGAGATAGCACAAGTTTTAGGTGTGCGAGACGAGGATTATTTAGGGAATGCAGAGTTTAACTTTCCTGTGGTATGGCCATCAGAGAAAAAGGCGTATAATCGTGTTATATTATTGCTTCATGGATTGAATGAGCGTTCATGGGACAAGTATTGGAGTTGGGCCATGACGTTAAGTGAAGGGCTAAAGGCTCCGGTGTTATTGTTTCCGATCTCTTTTCATATGAATAGAGGTCCTGCCGGATGGGGCAATCCAAGGGAGATGACAAGTTGGATGGCAACTAGTGGAGAGCGTAAATCTACAGATTTGACCTCATCGTTGAATTTTGCATTAAGTCAACGTCTTTTGCAGAGACCTCTTCGTTTTTTTGAAAGTGGGAGACAGACGGCTTTTGATTTGTCACAGTTGGTAGAACAAATAGAGTTAGGGCAATTTGAAGGGTTGAGTAAAGGCACAAAGATTGATGTTTTCGCATATAGTATCGGTGCTTTTTTAGCTCAGATTATGATGATAGGAGGTAAGGGGAAGTTTTTACCTGATGCTCGTTATTTTTTATTTTGTGGTGGGTCATTATTTACCGATATGAATGGAGTTTCAAAGTTTATTATGAATAGGCCGGCTTTTGAACATATCTATGCGTATTATAATAGACAGATGGAGTATGAGATGGTACATCAGACTCCGTTGGGAGCGTTTTTTCTGCATGATGAGTTGGGCAGGGCTTTTAATGCGATGATTAATTGGCATAGAAATCCAAGATTATTGGAGGCCGTTTTTCAAGATGGGGCAAAAAGGATTCGGGCTATTGGGTTAAAACGCGATCATGTGATCCCTTCAAAGGCGATTTTTAGCAATCTGGTTCGAAGGAAATCTTTGCATCCTTCGTTTACTGAGATGGATTTTCCATTCCCATATAGTCATGAGAATCCATTCCCTGTGACTAATGAACATAAAGAGGATGTAGACATTGCTTTCAAGTCTATTTTTGATGATGCTATATCATGGTTGAAATAGCTATTTAGAGGTGTAGCTAGATAGCTTATAGGTATTCGTTTAATGCAGGAATAGGGATGATTTTCTCAACACGATGGAGCTTTAGATGTTGTTTGATGATTTGGCGAGCATCTCTATTGTCGTTCATGGGTTTAATGCAGTTAATAAGGTCGTCTATGGAAGCCTCATCAGTGATATTAATAAATCCAAAGCCTTTATAGGTTGAATTTCTGATTAAGATGACACTTCTTTCGTCGAATGTTCTGCCTTTATCGATGATGATAAATGATTCATGGTCGAAGAGGAAAGGCTCTATGGCGGCATTAGCTCTTTTGTTATAAGATTCGGCGGGTTCCTCTCCGATACAGGCGCCAGGGCACTGGTTAAGGGTGTAATGAAAGCAGGCTCCTTTTGTAATATAGAGGTGGCAGAGTTTTTGGCAGAGGTTAAAGTTTTCGGCCAGGCGGAAGAGTTCGTTTCTGCCTTGTGTTTTAGTTGTAAAGGTGGTTATCGGGTTATCTCCGATTTTAATTCTTTTAATATCGAAGTGGATATATTTGTTGGTGTCGGCTGTAGCGAAGAGCCCCCAGCTAAAGTTTGTTCGGCGTTGGGCTCTATTATAGACGGGGAGAAGTCGTTTAATCTCTTGAGATTCGAGGAGGAGCGCAACTAGTTCACTGCCGGTTAATTCATAAGAGATATCAGAGATATTGGCGTTCATCTCGACTGCTTTTCGGGTTGTAGGATTGCTGAGGTGTTGGATTACCCGGTCTTTGATGTTGAGACTTTTTCCGGTGTAGATTACGTCACCGGCTTGGTTGTGTAGATAATAGACTCCGGTCTCTTCAGGAAGTGCCATTAATATTTTAGGGTCAAAGCCGGTGGCAAGGCCTTTAAATGACTTAGACTCCTCTTGTGGTTGAAGAGAAAGCAACAACTCGAAGAGTTTAACGGTAGCAGAAGCATCTCCGGCAGCACGGTGACGCGATTCAATGGGGATGTTTAAAGAAGCACAGAGGTTCCCTAAACTGTAAGAGGGGAGGCCTGGTATTAGTTTACGACTTAATCTGACGGTGCATAATCTGTTTCGAGAGAAATTATACGACAGTCGTGCGAATTCTGTTTTGACGAAGTTGTAATCGAAAGCTGCATTGTGAGCAACGAAGGTACAACCCTCTGTTATCTCGACAATTTTCTTGGCTATTTCACAGAAAAGAGGTGCTTTTTCCACCATTTTGTCACTTATGCCAGTGAGTTGAGTTATTCTCCATGGGATTGGTCTTTCGGGGTTTACCAATGAAGAGAACGAGTCTGTGATTTGTTTGCCATCGTGACGGTAGATAGCTATTTCGGTTATTTTTTCGCTTCCGGGATTTGTTCCGGTCGTTTCCACGTCTATGATGCAGTACATCGATGTTAAAGATTGAGTTTAGTCTGAATGTTTTGAATCTCTTTGCGTAGGTTTTTTACCGTTTCCAATAAGCTATCGTTATCGTTTTTGGGTTCTGGGAGCTCTTGGCTGATAAAGTTCACAAATTTCCAGATTTCTTTGATATCATTAACGTGTACCGAGTAGGGGTCGTAAACAGGATTAAGAGAGTGTAGCGTAATTCTTCCGTTTATGTTGATTGTGTTTTCGACTACTTTAAAGACGATTCCGTCATCGGTAGTAAGTATTATATAGGCATGGCGGTTTCTGATGCTATTCCAATCGTGCACATATTCTGCGGTTATATATGCCCCATCAGGAATAGGAAGCATAGAATCACCACTGATTTGGAATGTCCTGTATTTCTTTTCGCGAGAAAGGAAGGGGAGATGAAATGCAGGTAAGATGCTTATGTATTCAGGGTCTGCATAGCCGGTACGGTAACCTGCTTTAGCTTTTTCGGTTACCAACTCAATGTTCTCATGGTTATCGGGGGTGACAGTCGTAGCAAGCACTCGCAGTTGTCCCCCTTTGATATAGACGTCGTAACCCCTTTCTAGTTGAGAGAGCTGGGTCTCGGTAAACTCCGAGAGGTTGGTTTTTACTAATGTGTCAATGGCTATCTCGAAGTATTTTGAGAAAGAGATTAGCATTTCAAGGCCGGGTTCGGCTACCCCATTTTCGTATCCGCTGAGTGTTGATCGTTTTAGATCAAGAGCTGTAGCTACATCGTCTTGGGTTCTTCTCTTTCTTTTTCTGAGTAGTTTGATGTTTGAAGCAAAGTACATTGTGTAATATTTTAATGGTATTAAGAAAAAAACGATGTTAAGACTTGTCTTTATGACTTTGTGTGATTAAATTGTAGTCTGGAAAATGATTAAATATTAGTCAAATATACTATATGTCGGATATCTTGTCAAGTTTTTTTTAAAATAGGAGGTTATTACAATGATTAAGGATAATGGGGTTGATGACGATAAGGTTGAAGGCAATAAGATGGATGATGCTGATGGTGCAGATAGTACTGATGTTGATGGTACAGAGATTGAGGATAATGATCGTCGTACGGTGGTTCATATGGATATGGATACCTTTTTTGTTTCGGTGGAGCGGCTTCAGAACAGTAAATTAAATGGGTTACCGGTAGTTATAGGGGGTGGTTCTGATAGGGGTGTTGTTTCTAGTTGTAGCTATGAAGCACGGCGATTTGGTATTCATTCGGCGATGCCGATGCGGGTAGCCAGGGTTCTTTGTCCTGATGCTGTAGTTATTCGTGGGGATATGGAGTTGTATAGTAGGTATTCTCATATGGTGACTGAGATTATTGCTGAAAGGGCTCCTGTGTTTGAGAAGGCTTCAATAGATGAGCACTATTTAGACATTACGGGGATGGATCGTTTTTTTGGGTCGCAGAAGTGGGCTCATGAGTTGCGAGATCGGATTATAAAGGAGACGGGATTACCTATTTCGGCTGGTTTATCGGTTAATAAAGTGGTGTCGAAGATTGCGACAGGAGAGGCGAAGCCTAATGGAGAGAGGTGGGTTGAGCGGCCATTGATTCGGCCTTTTCTTGATCCGCTCTCTATTCGTAAGATTCCGATGGTTGGTGAGAAAGGGTATCAGTTATTACGGTCGATGGGGGTGGCTAATATTGGGACATTGCGGCGGATTCCTCAGGATATGATGTTTCGTGTGATGGGAAAGAATGGTGTTATGTTGTGGAAGCGTGCTAATGGGGTTGATCATACGCCTGTGGCCTCTTATGGCGAGCAGAAGTCGATGAGTCATGAGCACACCTTTGATGAGGATACGATAGATGTTGTATTGATGAAGCGTATCTTGACGAGAATGGTTGAGAAGTTAGGTTATCAATTGCGAACTGATGGGCGAGTGACCGCTTGCATTACGGTTAAGATTCGATATTCTGATTTTGATACACACACTTTACAGCGTCATATTCCCTATACTTCGCTTGATCATCAACTGTTGGGTGTAGCCATCGAGTTGTTCTCTCGGTTGTATCAACGAAGGTTGTTGGTGAGGCTTATTGGGGTAAGATTTAGTGATATGGTTAGTGGTGCTCACCAGCTTCATCTGTTTGAGGATACACCAGAGATGATCAGTCTTTATCAATCGCTTGATCGTATCAGACAGCGATACGGATTGGGTGCCGTGAGGAGAGGGGTGAATGGGTGATGGGAAAATCCAATTTACTCTCCCAATAACGAAAAAAGACCAACTTTTTCAAGTCAGTCTTTCTCTGTGACCAAGCTGGGGCTCGAACCCAGGACCCCATCCTTAAAAGGGATTGCTCTACCTGCTGAGCTACTTAGTCAACCCTTTATTGTGTTTTGAGGATGCAAAGGTAGGGGTTTTTTCTTAACTGGCAAGCCCTTTGCCTATTTTTTTTGCAAGTTTAAAGAGCGAAAATACTTTTGATTCTGATTTTCAGTCTAATATTGTTAATAAATTTTTAATCTCTCCTTTACCTTCGCGGACTAAGACCACATGATCGTCGGTACAGTCGAGGATCGTCGACCCTATCGTATCTCCAAAACCCCCATCAACAACAATATCTACCTGCTTTTCGTATCTTTCATAGATTAACTCCGGATCGATAATATACTCTTGCTCATCGATCAAGTCCGTACGTAATGAGGTCGATGCAAGCGGCCCGCCTAACTCAAGGACTATTGCAGAGACAATTTTATTATCAGGCACACGAATACCGACACTTTTCTTCTTGCTGTGGTAAATCTTTGGTACATTATTATTGGCTTCTAGGATAAAGGTGTAGGGGCCTGGTAATACCCTTTTCATTAGTTTGAAAATGTCATTGCCAATAGGTCTGGCATAATCTGAAAGTTGCTTTAGATCTTGGCATATAACAGAGAAACTGGTTTTCTCCTTCTTTTCTCCTCTGATTTGACTCATTCGATCAAGTGCCTTGACTTGAGTCAGGCTGCACCCAAGTGCATATACCGTATCAGTGGGATAAATTATTACACCTCCGCTGAGTAGACAGTCGACGATAGTGCGGATATGTCGTGGATTCGGATTGTCAGGATGAACCTGAAGAAAAATAGCCATTTTAGCCTTGTTTTTACAAAGGTATGGATTTAAACTAATTCATGGCTGGATCAATGGGGAGGGTTAACCATGCCAGATAGTCATCTCCTAAATGTTGAATACTTTTTTCCCATAGCTTGTTGGGCTCGGTTTTAAACAAGGTCTCTCCGTTAATTGATGCAATAAGCCAGCTATTCCTCTTTAACTCTTCCTTCAGTTGGCTCTTCGACCAACCAGCGTATCCCCAGAAAAAACGAGTATTCTCTTTGTTTAGAATGTTTAGCTGGAATAATTCTAAGGCCGTATCCAATGAACCTCCCCAATAGAGATCGTTTCCTAACGCAATACTGTCAGGTACAACATCTCCCATACAATGCATGAAAAAAAGCTGACTAGAGGCAACAGGCCCCCCTTGATAGATCTGTAATTCGGGTAGATAGATTTCGTCAAACTTGAGGCTAATCTTCTCGGATATAGGTTTGTTGATCACAACTCCCATCGTTCCTTCTGAGTTGTGATCTATGAGAACTACTACCGATCTCTCAAAGTATTGGTCGCTTTGAAAGGGGTCGGAGATCAGTATTCTCCCACTAGCAGGCTTGACCCTGTTATATCTTAGATTTATGATTTGGTTAAAATCAACCATAAGCCAAGTTATTATCCGTTTTTGGTAAATTTGCAACCGATAAAAGCATCAGTTCAGTGGCTTGACCAGTCTCCTTTCTGAGATTGTTTTTTCAAGTCAGTAAATGAAATTCTGGCACAAATATAATATACTTCAAATGGTGAACCTGACTGGACCTGAAAAATATCTTCATCTAAGACATGAGTTTCCCTGGTTTAAATATGAATCGGTTGAGATCATTCGTGAACGGGATGTCTGTTTCATTTTTAACTTTAACGTGAGTGATCGGTATCGGTTTTCTCCATCCATTACTTTACCTTATCATCCTCTGTTAAATACTAGGGAATTTAGTGATGAGGCTCTCTATAATCTTGGATTTCATATTGGGCTGGTCGAGTTAATTAGTTATTGGAAGGCTTTCTGTTCTCCTGAGGTAAGGATTGCAGCTGGAAAACTTATAGATATTTCTGATTATGAATGGTGGCGAAAGTTATATTTTCATGGTTTGGGTGAGTTTTTCTTCCTTAATGGCATTGAGCCCGATTATGATGAGTTTATGCATATTACTCAGGAGGGGGATCGCAAGATTGAGCCTTTTAGAGTGAATACCCGAGAAAACTTTGTAATGGTTCCCGTGGGAGGAGGCAAAGATTCGGTAGTTACTCTTGAATTGATGAAGATGTCAGGGAAGAGAGTCGTCCCATTTATTGTTAACCCCCGTGGAGCTTCTTCAAAATCGGTGGAAGCAGCTGGGCTGCAAAAGGATCTATTAGTGGTTAAACGCCGGTTAGACCCTCTTCTTCTTGAGCTAAATAGTCAGGGCTATCTTAATGGACATACTCCTTTCTCGGCTCTATTAGCGTTTGTTTCTGTCTTAACTGCTTCGATGGCTGGAATATCATCCATTGCTCTTTCTAATGAATCAAGTGCTAATGAGAGCACGGTTCCTGGAAGTAAAATCAACCATCAGTATTCAAAATCATTCGAGTTTGAGAATGATTTTCGATGGTATCTTAAAAAAAATGTTACCGTTGATATTAATTATTATAGCTTTTTAAGGCCTCTATCTGAAATTCAGATTGCCGCACTCTTTAGTCGTTTTAAATGGCACCATGAATCCTTTAGAAGCTGTAATGTTGGAAGTAAAACCGACTCGTGGTGTGGGGCATGTGCAAAGTGTCTCTTTACCTCGATCATGCTGGCTCCTTTCCTTGGCGTTAACAGGATTCATGAATTATTAGGTAAGGATATTTTAGACGATCTTAATCTGTTACCTCTTTTAGATGAATTGAGCGGATTTTCCTCTGTTAAGCCTTTTGAATGTGTTGGCACCATCACAGAGGTGAAGGCTGCATTGAATGAGATTGCTAAGATTGAAAGGAGAATTCCTTTGTTAGTAGAGAGGTATTTAGAGAAGGATGAGCAATCTCATATAGATCTTTTTGGTAAACACTTGAGGCAGTTTGATGGTGAACACAACGTTCCAGCTGAGTTATTTCAACAACTTAAAGAGACTTTAAATGATCATACAGGCTATTGATTACCTTATATCAGGACGACATATTGCTTTGGCAGGCTATGGAAGGGAGGGTAAAGCACTTTTAAACTGGTTAATGCAGCACTATCCTGACCAGATTTTTACTGTTGCTGATAAACAAGAACTACCTGATTCTAGCTTTCCTGTTGGGCAAAAATGGATCGGTGGAGAGGATAGTATGAGTAAACTATCGTCATTTGATCTGATAATTAAAACCCCGGGTATTCCTAGCGCACAGCTGGATTATCTACCCTCTGAACGGATAACCTCTCAGACTGAATTGTTTCTCAGTGCTTATGGTCCGCAAACATTGGGTATTACAGGTACTAAGGGAAAAAGTACTACGACCTCGTTAATCTATCATATTCTAAAGACTTATACAGATAAGGTGGTTCTGACAGGTAATATTGGGATTCCTCCTTTTACGGTGGTTGATCAACTGGATCCGGCAACAGCGGTAGTGATGGAACTTAGTGCACATCAGTTAGAGCTGGTAAAGCACTGTCCCCATATATCTGTTTTGTTAAATCTATTTGAGGAACATCTGGATCACTTTGTAGATTATAAAGCTTATCAGGAAGCGAAGTATAACATAGCGAGGTACCAACGTCCGGGAGACTATCTGATTTATCCAGCATTTGATGAGACCGTGGCAGCGTTATTAAACCGAAATAGAGTTCCTGGAGTTTTGTTGCCTTTCGGATTAACCAGGCCTGAGGGAGATGGAATATGGCTTGAGGAGGATAATGTTTATTTAAAACTTCCGTTGTCAGAGCCTGAGATCATATGTAAAGGTGTTAGTAGATCGCCATTGGCTGGAAGTCATAATAGGCTAAATATCATGGCAGCTGCAGCGGTATCATCGCTTTATGGAATAGGTGAGACGGTGATCTCTTGCGCCATTTCAACTTTTAAAGGTCTTCCTCATCGATTGGAGTACGTTGGTAGTTACAATGGGGTAAAATACTATGATGACAGTATAAGTACTATTCCGGAAGCCGTTATTGCAGCGCTTAAGTCATTAGGACGGGTTGATGTTCTTCTTTTAGGAGGATTTGATCGAGGAATCTCGTATGATAAGTTGGCCACTTATATTCCTCAATCTGGTTTGAAAAAAATCCTTTTAACTGGTCCTGCGGGTAAGAGGATACATGGTATGCTTTTAGAAGCAGGAGTTGAATCAACGAAAATCTCCTTTTATGAGAGGTTTGATGATATGGTAAGACAAGCCATAGAGGTAGCCGGTTTTGGTGATGTGGTCTTGATGTCACCGGGTGCCTCTAGCTACGATCAATTTAAAAACTTTGAAGAGCGTGGGGAGCACTTCAAAGAGATCATCGCTTCTAATTAATCCGAGATGCTGGTGAATAGAGATTATTTTAAAGGAATCAACCAAGTTTCTTAATCTCTATTTCTAATTCTTTGCTGGTGAATAGGTGTTTTTAGAGGAACCAAGCATTTATTGCAGGCTCACTAAGAATTTCTTTTCAAGTAGGTCACACCTTTCAATGGAATTGCGGAGCCAATGCAACCGGGTGTCGAGTATCTCTTCCTTAGAGAGATGCCAAGGCAAAGCACTTTTTCTGATCTTTTCCGTGAGATAAAAGCCACTTAATGCTACGCTCACCGAGATATTAAAACTCTCAGTAAATCCGTACATGGGTATTTTAACCCAAGCATCTGCGTTATCGATGGCCCATTGGGTTAACCCAGTCTTTTCGGTGCCAAAGATGAGCGCAATTGGCTTATCAATCGATAGATCTTCAAGATTACAATCATTCATGTGTGGTGTAGTCGCAACTATCTTATAACCTTTTGATCTTAATGATTGAAAGGCCTCGGGGGTATTGAAATCGGTTTGGTTATATCTATGCATAGTGACCCATTTTGATGATCCGAGAGCAACATCAGGGTTTACTGCATAGTGATTATGATTCTCTATGATATGAACATTCTGGATACCGAAACAATCGCAACTGCGCAAAACGGCACTCGCATTGTGGGGTTGAAAGATATCTTCAAGAACAATGGCCAAGTGACCCATTCGTTTCGATATAACATCATTAAATCTGGAGTTTCGTGCCTCTGTAATATACATTGTGAGATATTGAACTAGTCTTTCTTTTAGTTCAATGCTTAAATTGAGAGGATTCATGAATTCTTAATGTAATAATTGACGAATTAGTTGGATGATGTGGTAATCTTATTATAAAATTTTAATGTGGATTCAAATATGGAATCCCGCCTCTTTTCTTGGAATGATACGATGGTATCTCCATCCGGATTATAGGTGATAGTGAGCTTAGGGGAATAGTTACCAGAGAAGAGTTCTTTCATCTTTGCAAGCGTTTCCAATCCAGCGTCATAATAGATACCTGCGGGTAATGCAGTTAGTGGATACGACTTAGGGGAGCAGCTGACAATGATTGTGGTTCTTTTTTCTTCCATTTGAGCTTTAATACCCAGATTTAGGTATTGAGTATCAATATCAGCACCCTTGATGTATTGCCTAACAATGAGTCTAAGTAAAGCCCGGGGTAAAGGTTCATAGAGTATTTTCTCGGGAATATCTACATTTAGTGATATTTGCTTAGAACTCTTTTGATTTTCGTCATCAACAAAGGTTTGAATCTCTCTGACTTGGTCATAAATTGGAACGGTAGTCGTTTTTGGCCAAGAAAGATCTTTTCGCATCCTATGGCTTATGGTTATAAGTTTATTTGAACTTGTTTGAATGTCATTGATAAAGAGCGATGCATTCAATTGGTTAAGCGCCGTTAGTTGATGATGAGGTTCTGTGTAGTATCTGTGTGTAACCGCAAGGAACTCTAATTCTTTGTGCTTTTTAATTATCCGGTTATATCTCCATCTTTCCGAGATCCAAAGTAGAAGTACTCCAACGAGTAAAAGAGTAAGTATAATGTAAAGTACCATCATGTTTTGAGTAGATCTTTGCAAATATAATAAATGCCACTCATTGTAGGTTGACTCATTTAGGGCGTACAAAGTTATTCTAAGGTAATCTTTCGTTTTGGTATTCCTACTTCATCTTTCAAAAGGCTAGGGGTTTTCTCAATCTGATGAAGCCGGTGGCCTGTTATTCTAATTTTAGCAGATGGAGTGTAATGGGTTACTTTATAACTGTCGCTTAGTATATAAATTGATCATTAGGGATGGACCGGACAAAAAAAAGGTTGCCAAAGCTTGGCAACCTGAAATTCTTATCAAGATAAGTCTATTTAACTATTGCAAGTTTCTTTGGTGAGCTAAGTTGACCATTGTTATTCACTACCAGTTGGTAAAAACCTTGTGATAAATGAGCAATATTGATTTGATTATGCTTGTTATTTGCTATTAATTCTCTATAAACAACCTGACCATTCAGGTTGTAAATTATAACTTCAGCTCCCTGTTTGACTTGATCTGTAAGGTTGAAATTGATAAGATTGGAAGCAGGGTTGGGATAGATGCTCGAAATCAGAGATGGTTGTTCATTGATACCCACATTTGTTCTGTATACAACATCGATCCATGTTGAGTCTGAAGTGGTTCTTCTATCAAAGAAGGTGTATCTGACGGTTGTAGCCCCTTCTTTATTATTTGCAGTATAGTGTCCTGAGAAGTTGTTTACACTATCTTCTGGATTAATGCTAACAGGGCCTGTGCTTAAAAAGACATTTGGACTATAACATTCAGTCCAACAAAACAGATTTATTGTACCCTCGACTGTTTGTAATTCTGTTTTCTTTGCAAGAACATCTTTCGCATTGTCTTTGTCACTGTTGAAGATAGGGAACTCAATTTGTGCCTCAGCGTCAAGACTCGCATTAACATGTAATACAGATCCACCTTGAAGGATTTTTCCATCGTACTTCGCGTAGAGGTAGGAAGGAACATAGTGTGAGATAAAAGAGATCGAGTCATTAGGGTTATCCACGTTGAAGAAAGTGTAACCAATGATCCCTTCTGTCCTGTCAAATGGGGTATAATGGCCTGAGAAGCCAATGAAAGATTCACCAGGATTGATGACTACAGAATCTGGAGAGACGGTTACACTAGGCGGATAACATAGGGTTAAACAAAAAACATCCATTGAATTTTCTGGCACTGAAATACGAATCTTTTTTGCTTTTACTTTGATTGCTGAGGTTCCAATGTTTTTTACTTTAACTTCAACAACGGCCTCGTTATTAATCGTTCCACCTGTATATACAACCTGATTAGACGACAGAACTTCGTTTTCCATAGTTGATAATTGAAGGTTCTGAGCCTTTATCCCAATACCGGCAAATAGTATGACGGCAATTAAAAGTAAAGAGTGTTTCATAGAACTTGGTTTGTAATGTTTGGCTAGAGTTTATACTTCGCAAATATAGCGATTTCTAAAAATTGAGGGTTTCACAATGAAAAAAAGTTAAACAAATGACCAATCTGTCTATATTTGTAACGCCTTAAACAAAAACTTTACAAACAATGAAACGCATCTTTACTATTCTGTTAGCTATTTCGATAGCGACTCTAGGCTATAGCCAATCGCAGCGATTGGTTTTGCTTGAAGAGTTTACCCAAGCTTCATGTGGTCCATGTGCAAGCTCAAACCCTACGATTCATGCGCTACTGGTGAATAACCCTACGAAAATTACGGGTATTTACTATCATACCTCGTGGCCAGGTACTGATATTATGTATAATCATAATCCAGCTGACCCTGATGCAAGGGTATCCTATTATGGTGTAACTTATGTACCATATTCGGTGTTAGATGGTAATTTCTACGCTGGTTCAGCAACAGGATGGAATATTAATACTGTTAACAATCGTTACGATGATCCCTCTCCTTGTGATCTTGGATTAAGCTATCGTATTTCTTCAGATAATGACTCTATCTATGTGATGATGATGGTGAAGCCCACTGCGCCAATGTCGTTTGAAAATGCGGTTGCCTATGCTGTGGTCATTGAAAAACATATCCATTTTAACACACCTCCGGGAAGTAATGGGGAGAAAGATTTCTATAATGTAGTTAAAAAGTTACTTCCGGGTAAGAATGGCCAAGCTATTCCAAAGACCATGAATGTTGGTGATTATTTTATCTTGGAATCTTCATGGAAACTAGCTAATGTTTATGATGTAAATGAATTGTCGGCCATTGGTTTTGTCCAAAATAATCAGAATAAGGAGATTTTACAAAGTATCAATGGGAGTGTTGATGCCATTGTTCCCCTTTATCAGAATGATCTTCAGCCTACCGTCGTTGAAAATGTAATGCCCACCAATTGTTATGGTAAAGTTAGCCCAGTGGTGACAATTCGTAATAATGGAACTTTACCTTTAACGCAATGTGAGATCAGATATAGTGTTAATGGGCTCAATGAGCAAGTCTATAATTTTACTGGTAACATTCCTTCCATGGGTTCTTTTAAAGTTGCTTTGCCTGAGACCAATTTTGATGTGGAGCCTGATAATATTCTTCGTATTAAAACTTTCAATCCGAATGGAGTTGGTGATGAGTATAGCTCAAATGATGAGATTTTAACTTCAATCCCTGCTGCTGTATCAGGTAAACCACGTGTTGTTCTTACTGTGAAAACGGACAAGGCTCCACAGGAAACAACGTGGGAGATTGTGGATGCTACCGGTAATGTGGTTAAGAGTGGCGGACCATACGCAAATCAATTAACAATCTATAAAGATACGCTTGACTTACCTCAGAATGCTTGTTATACCTTTAGAGCCTTTGACGCAGGAGGTAATGGAGTGTGCTGTACAAATGGCAATGGAATGATAAAATTGGTTGATGGAACCGGTACCGCTATGTTTATTGCAAATCAATTTGGTGATAAATACGAGAACCAGTTTTTTGTGGATCAGGCTATCGGTATAGATAATGGGATAGCTAATCAAACCAGACTGAATATTTATCCAAACCCGGCTACTGATCTTCTTAATATTGATCTCACTCTGTCTAATGAGTCTATTGTCAAAATGGAATTATATGATTTAAGTGGGCGCCTGGTTTATAGTAATTATTCAGGAAAACTTAGAATGAGTGACCATGATTTAAGTCTGGAGGTTTCCGGTTTACGTATAGGTACTTATACTTTAAGGGTAATCGCTGGCGAAGAGGTTATAAACCGTAAGGTTGTTATAACCCGATAGATTTTAGAGATTAATAAAAAAGGGAGCCAGTTTCAGATTGGCTCCTTTTTTTTGTTAAAGTACTGAGAAGTTAGTGAATGATTAATCAGCCAATGACATGTTTGAGGATAAATAGAATGGCAAGTAAAAGCATCATCCAGGTAATCTCCTTGGTTTTTCCAGCAAAGAATTTAAATATCACAAATGAAATCATACCGAAAACAATACCTTCAGCGATTGAGTAGGTAAGTGGCATCATGATAATGGTAAAAAAGGCGGGTAATGCCTCGGTGAAATCATTTAGATCAATCTTAAGAATAGGAGACATCATAAACAGTCCTACGATGAATAGAATCGGAGCCGTGGCAGCAGCTGGAATCATTAAGAAAAGGGGAGCAAAAAATAAAGATAAAAGAAAAAGACCAGCCACAGTTAAAGAGGTCATGCCGGTTCTACCTCCTTCTGCAACTCCAGAGGCACTTTCTACATAAGCACAAACAGTTGAGGTGCCAAGAGCTGCTCCTGCTGTGGCAGCAAGGGCGTCTGAAAGGAGAGCCTTTTTTACATTTGGTATATTGCCTTCAGGGGTCATCATATTGGCTTTCGAGCAGACACCAACGAGGGTGCCAATGCCATCAAATAGATCCACAAAAAGAAATGTGAAGACAACAATTAGCATATCGAAAGTGAAGATTTTATCCCATTCAAACTTTAAGAATATTGGCTCAATTGAAGGAGGCAAACTCATCAATGAACCTGAAGGTAATTGAGTTACACCAAAAGGAATACCTATTAGTGTTGCTACAAATATTCCAATTAAGAGGGAACCTTTAACATTTCTAACTAAAAGGATTCCAGTGATGACTATCCCGATTAAGGTTACTAATGCCTTTGGCTCACTCAATGAGCCTAATCCTACTAAAACTGCATCGTTTTTTACTACTATACCCGAATTTTGTAATCCAATAAAAGCGATAAATAATCCAATACCTGCAGCAACCGCATGTTTTAAGGTCATTGGTATGCTGTTTACTATTAACTCTCGAATATTTGTTAATGTCAAGAGTATAAAAAGTAAACCTTCCAAAAAAACTGCTGTCAGGGCAAATTGCCAAGTATTGCCCATCCCAAGTACTACTGTGAAGGTGAAGAATGCATTTAGCCCCATGCCAGGTGCCAGTGCAAAGGGTAAATTAGCTAATAAAGCCATAAAAAGAGTGCCTATGACTGCCCCAAGTGCAGTCGCTGTGAATAGTGCACTCTTGTCCATTCCAGTCATTCCCAATATGGATGGATTTACGGCCAGAATATACGCCATCGTCATAAAGGTGGTAACCCCGGCTAATATTTCGGTCTTAACCGTCGTTCCAGCAGCCTGTAGTTTAAATAGTCTTTCGAAAATCATTTGATTGAGTTTTATTTGAGCTTTTTAGTCTTTGATTAAAAGTTCCACTTCACCGCAGCGGTTGGGCAAACCTTAAAGCCTTTATGGCCTGCAAAATTTACCGACATCTCAACTTCTGAACCAACCGATAACGTTTTGTTAAAGTTGTACCATAGTTGTGGCTCGGTTAAAAAGATATAGTTTCCTTCTAAGGTCTTTTCTTTCCAAAAATCTGCAAATCCACTAAATGTTAATTTGTTATTCAACATATGTATATACCATACTCCTGTTATCTGAAAAGAGACATCATGAACATCTCTGATATATTTGTATAGAAGTTGAAGGGTAAACCCTCTTGAAAAATCACTGTTGTTATAGATATAGTCTATACCTAGTAAACCTGCATCGTGAAAAGGGACTCCATAAGTGTTGTCTGAAACTTTATACGAAAATAGTCCCCCATTATACTCAATGTGTGCAGCTAAAGGAGTTTTAGAGATGTTGAACTCTCGAGCAATCTCCCAATAGGCCAGATTAACCCCTTTTTGACCATTTACATCATAGTTCATATCCACAAAAAAGAAGGTACTCCCTAGCTTGTCAGGCCTGAACATTTCTAATGTTGATGTAAGATAGCCACGGTCTTTGCCGAAGTCATAATGAAGTTGAAGGTTTTGAGCTTGGATGGCGACAAAGATAAATAGCGCCATCATTAAAGTAACAAATCTTTTCATTTGATAGTAGTTTGGTTATTATTGGCTATTGAGATCAGTTTGATAGATCGGACTAATCATTGTCGATAATCGTCTCAATCAAGGTTCTCCCATTCTTTTAGTCATTTGGTGCGAATGCGCAAAAATAGTGAACAATTACTCTGATTATATGTGATTCTAATAACTGGATAACAAAACTTTTTAATAAAAAAAGCCTTGGTGTCAGCCAAAGCTTTTGTCTTAAAGATAAACTCTTTTCACAGTGTGATAGTGTCTAATTCGCTAAAGATTACTGATTATTCAACAGATGTAGTCATTTCGTATAGCATTTTGATCTCTTCGGGCCAACGATCTTCGTCAGGTGTCTCAAGGATGAGCGGCATATTATCGAATCTATGATCATTCATGATGTACTTGAAAGCATCAAGTCCTATAAACCCCATTCCAAGACTATCATGTCGGTCGACCCTTGTCGCCAGGTTTTTCTTTGAATCATTAAGATGTAACCCTTTTAGGTATTTGAATCCTATGATCTCATCGAACTGTTTAAAGGTTTTGTTAAACTCATCTAACGTTCTTACATCATAGCCGGAGGTAAATGCATGGCAAGTGTCTATACAGACTCCAACCCGAGATTTATCTTCAATATGATCTATGATAGTGCGAAGATGCTCGAATTGATATCCAAGATTCGTACCTTGTCCGGCAGTGTTTTCTATAACAGCCGTAACTCCTTTAGTCTCCTGTAAAGCGATATTAATGGAATCGGCAATTCTAAGCAGGCATGCTGTAGTCTCTATTTTATCAAGATGACTTCCAGGGTGAAAGTTGAGTCTATCGAGACCTAATTGTTCACATCTTTGCATTTCATCAACAAAGGCGAGTCTTGATTTCTCTAACCCATCAGCCTCTGGATGTCCTAGATTAATAAGATAACTATCATGCGGAAGGATCTGCCAAGGTTCGAATCCATATTTTTTGCAATTAGCTTTAAATAACTCAATAGATTTCTCTGACAGTGGTGCTGCAACCCACTGCCTTTGGTTTTTAGTAAAGAGTGCAAAAGCCTTTGCTCCAATGTTATAAGCATTGACAGGGGCATTCTCTACTCCACCTGAACTACTTACATGTGCACCAATGTATTTCATGGAATAATATTCTTAAAATGGATGTTTTAATGCATTGCTAAAATAACAAACTTATCCTTTTATTGTTTCTGCTTTTTCTCTCTGTTTTTTTGATTTTATTCTCAGAAAAGTATGAGTAATTTGGATGATCGATAAAGAGAATAAAATAAGATTCAGATTTGTGCATGTGTTGTGAAAGTTTTTTAAGTTTGCAGAACCATAACAATTTTTTACAAACCAATTATTCGACAATGAAAAGATTTCTATTATTAAGCTTCATGCTTTGTTTTGCCGTGATCTATGGCAAAGCTCAGGTTTTGTTATCTGAAGATTTTTCAGGAACAGCCTTCCCTCCATCTGGTTGGACCATTGACGCACATGGTGGCAACTGGAGTCGAGCAACCACTGCCAATGCTGGAAGTGTAGCTCCGGAGGCATTTATGAACTGGTCTCCTCAATTCAATGGAGCGTCCAGGTTTATAAGCCCTTCTGTTGATTTAACGGGTATCCAAAGTGTGATTATCAGTTATAATCATTATTTCGATGATTATTCTGGTGGTACGAAGATTGGTGTGGCAACCCGTAATGGTAGTACAGGTGCATGGACTACTGTCTGGGAGAAGAGTATGACTGCTGATTTTGGTCCCGAGAATCGCGTCCTTCTCGTCAATAATGCTAATACAAACAAGCCTGATTTTCAGTTTTGTATCTATTTTAGTGGTAACTCATATAACATAGATGGATACACAATTGATAATGTTGAGCTTTCTGTGGCATTTGATGTTAATGCCGGATTAAGTACAATCAGCACTCCTCTATTCTCTGATGGTCACGTTAAGATAGAAGGCAATGTTGTAAATAAGGGTGCCAATGCCATCACATCAGTTAAGTTGGCATATGATATTGATGGTGAGTTAGCCGATACCACTGAGATTACGGGCTTGAATGCTTCAACAGGTGATATAATTCCTTATAGTTTTGACCCTGAACTTGCATTAACTCCTGGCGATAAAAATGTTGTTGTGAGAATTCTAAGTGTTAATGGCGGAGCAGACATGTTTGCCGGTGATGATAGTTTAACAAAGACGCTTCATGTTGCATCAAAGGGAGTAGCTCGTTTACCCCTGTTTGAGGAATTTACAAGTTCAACCTGCGCCCCCTGTGCTAGCTTTAATAATTCAACCTTTAATCCATTTATTGCTACAAACGGTGACAAAATTAGTTTGATTAAATATCAGATGAATTGGCCCGGGTCGGGTGATCCTTATTACACCGCTGAAGGAGGAGTTAGAAGAGGTCTTTATGCCGTTAATGCTGTTCCCATGCTATTCTGTGATGGAGGGAATGTTGCGACTAGTTCAACCGGAGTTAATAATGCCTTCAATAACTCTTTAGATAACCCTGCTTTTATGGAAATGCAAGCTTTCCATACAATAGAAGGAAATAATGTTAATGTTCATCTTTATATTACTCCTTATCTGAATGCTCAGTTGTCTGTCTTTGTTGCCGTTGTAGAGAAGAAGACTACACAGAATGTAGCAAGCAATGGTGAAACCGAGTTTCATAATGTCATGATGAAGATGGTTCCTAATGCAGAAGGAACTTTAGTTGATATGGTTGATGGCAACCTGATGGAACTGAATTTCACACAAGATATGTCAGGTACTTTTGTTGAGGAGATGTCAGATTTAAGTGTCATCTGTTTTGTACAAGACAAGAATAGCAGATTACTGTTCCAGTCGGTAGTGTCAACAGAAAGCGCTGTTGGTGTAAATAATCTCAACTCAAAGGAGATTAGTATTTATCCTAACCCAACATCTGGAAAGCTCTTTATTTTAAATGGTCAGGATGTTAATCGTGTAGAGATCTATAGTATGTCGGGTGAGCAAATTAAGAGCATCGATTGTACCAACCTATCTACACTTGATATCAGTTCTTTGAGTAAGGGGGTATATGTCTTAAGATTACATGACCTAAATGGTAATGTTATCACTAAGAAAGTGACAATATTATAACTCTATTTTAATCAAATAAGAAAGGAGCGGTAGCTAAAATATAGTTACTGCTCTTTTTTTTCTTGGTTGGCGATTTGCTTATTGAGAAGAATCAGTGAACTATGAAGATTTTATGATAGACAATAAAAAAGCCGGCTTTAAAGGCCGGCTTTTAATTTGATGTATTGTATTAAGCAGAATACTCTTCGAGAATAGCTTTAACACCATCGGGGGCTACGCGTCCATAGACTTTATCGCCTACCATAACGACAGGAGCGAGACCGCAAGCACCTACACATCTTAGGCAAGCTAATGAGAACTTACCATCGGCAGTGGTTTCGCCAACTTGGATCTTTAGATGGTGTTTAAACTCATCAAGAACCTTTTCTGCGCCACGAACATAGCAAGCAGTTCCCATGCAAATGCTGATTGGGTGTTCTCCTTTTGGAGTCATCGTAAAGAATGAGTAGAAAGAAACTACACCATAGACATGAGCTACTGAAGTGTTAAGTTCTTTTGCTACAACCTCCTGAACTTCTGCTGGCAGATATCCAAAGATCTCTTGTGCTTTGTGGAGCACATTGATTAGTTCGCCCGGCTCGTTGTTGAAGGATTTACAGACCTCAATCAATTGGTTGAGCTTATTTTCGGGCAATTTTACTATAGCCATTTTACGATTGTTTAATTGTTTGACTTCCCTGAAAACGGGCTAACTATTCGATTTCTATCTGTGTACTCTTGTCAAAGTAGTGAGTATGCAACAGGTTGTGAGCCTTTTCGCTGAGAGGTTTGCCTAAGAACTCTTCGTAAAGAGTTGTGATATAGGGGTTCTCATGTGATTTGCGAATGGGTTTGCAACTATCTTCTCTGTATATGGCTGCTTGACGAGCCTTTAAGATAGCTGAGTTTCCATGGTGCAGCGGTTGTCCACCTCCACCAATACAGCCACCGGGGCATGCCATGATTTCTATAGCATGGAATTGAGATTTTCCGTCGCGAACATCATTAAGTAGTTGACGGGCATTTCCTAAACCATGGGCTATACCAATATTGATAGGTAAGCCATTGAAATCAATAGTAGCCTGACGAATACCATCCAATCCGCGAAGTTCTGTGAAGTCTACCTTTTCTAACTTTTTACCAGTATGAACCTCATAAGCGGTTCTGACGGCAGCCTCAATAACGCCACCGGTTGTGCCGAAGATAACAGCGGCACCGGTAGATTCGCCTAATGGGTTGTCGAAGTCTTCATCTGGAAGTGTGTTAAAGTCGATGTTAGCTTCTTTGATTAAGGCAGCTAATTCACGAGTTGATACTGAGAAGTCAACATCGGGGTTACCGTTTGTGGCAAACTCGGGGCGTTGTGCTTCGTATTTCTTGGCCAGACAAGGCATGATAGAAACAACCACTAAGTCTTTTCTATCTACGCCAATTTTACCGGCGAAGTAGGTTTTTGCGATGGCACCAAACATCTGCTGCGGAGAGCGAGCGGTTGAGGGTACATCTGATAATTCGGGGAAATTATGTTCAAAGAAGTTTACCCAACCTGGGCAGCAAGAGGTGAGAATAGGTAGTCTTACCTCTTTATCTCCGGCTAGATGTTTTGACAGACGGCCTAATAACTCTGTACCTTCTTCCATGATGGTTAGGTCAGCTGCAAAGTCGGTGTCAAATACATAGTCAAAGCCTAATTCACGTAGGGCAGCTGCCATTTTGCCGGTAACTAATGTGCCCGGCTGCATCCCAAACTCTTCACCTAGGGCAGCACGAACTGCTGGTGCGGTCTGAACAACAACGGTCTTAGTAGGATCAGCAAGAGCTGCAATCAACTGACGAGTATGGTCAACCTCGGTTAAAGCACCAGTAGGACAAACAGCTACGCATTGTCCGCAATAGGTACAAACACTCTTTTCTAAGTCCATCTCGAAGGCAGGAGCTACGACTGCATCAAAACCACGGTTTATTGCAGAAAGTGCGCCAACTGATTGAACCTGATTACACATCATCTCGCAACGACGACACATAACGCATTTGTCTACATCGCGGATAATAGCGGGCGAGGTGTCTTTACGATAATGACTCTGCGCTCCTTGATAAGAGATCTCACGAATGCCAAGACGATGAGCAAGGTCTTGCAGTTCGCAGTTGCCTGATTTAGCACAAACCAAACAATCGAAAGGATGGTCAGATAAAATCAACTCAACAACGGTTCTGCGAGCATTCAATACCTTAATGGTATTAGTACGGACAACCATACCGGGGGCACATTCGGTTGCGCAAGCAGGTGCCAAGTTACGACGGCCTTCCACTTCGACAACACAAACACGGCATCCACCCGGTTTGTTTTCAATCTTCATGTCACCCAAAGAGAAATAGCAAAGAGTAGGAATGTCAATGCCAATCTTACGGGCAGCCTGTAGGATAGTGGTTCCTTTTTCTACCTCAACAGGTTTTTTATCTATGGTTAATTTGATAAGTTCCATTTTATTTTAGTGCTTAGCGTTGAAGTTTAACTCTTCTGTTTTTTAGGCAGAAGAACCAATTTAACGAACAAAGATGGCGTTGAATTTACATTTTTCTACACATGCACCGCACTTGATACAGATATCTTGATTGATCTCGTGGGCTTTCTTTCTTTCGCCGGTAATAGCGTTAACGGGGCAGTTGCGTGCACAGGCAGTACAGCCTACACAAGCGTCGGGCTCGATTACATAACGAAGCAGATGCTTACACTGACCGGCACGGCATTTCTTCTCGGTTACGTGCTCAACGAACTCATCCCAGAAGTTGTCAAGATTACTTAATACCGGATTGGGTGAGGTCTGTCCTAAGCCACAAAGAGCGGTGTCTTTAATAACTTGTCCTAAGTTACGTAGCTTCTCGAGATCCTTCATTGTGCCTTCGCCACGGGTGATTTTTTCAAGAATCTCATGGAGACGCTTGTTACCTACACGGCAAGGGGTACATTTACCACATGACTCTTCAACGGTGAACTCAAGGTAGAACTTGGCAATAGAGACCATACAGTCATCTTCATCCATTACAATCATACCACCTGAACCCATCATGGAACCAGCTGCAAGAAGGTTATCATAATCGATTGGGGTATCAAGATGCTTTGTGGTTAAGCAACCACCAGAAGGACCACCAGTCTGAACCGCTTTAAAGTTCTTACCGTCTTTTATGCCACCTCCAATTTCGTAGATAACCTCACGAAGGGTCGTTCCCATAGGAACTTCGATAAGACCTACATTGTTGATTTTGCCGGCAAGTGCAAATACCTTGGTGCCTTTAGATTTCTCTGTTCCTATTGAAGCAAACCATTCTGGTCCCTTTGTTATAATTACCGGAATATTGGCATAGGTCTCAACGTTGTTAACGTTGGTAGGGTAGCCTAAGTAACCACTTTCAGAAGGGAAAGGAGGTTTAAAAGTAGGTTCACCACGCATGCCTTCCATTGAATGGATCAGAGCGGTCTCTTCTCCACAAACGAAAGCGCCAGCGCCATAACGTAACTCAATATCAAAACTGAAGTCGGTGCCAAGAATATTTTTGCCAAGTAGGCCATATTCACGTGCCTGGTTGAGAGCAGTTTTCAGACGATTGATGGCGAGTGGGTACTCTGCTCTAATGTAGACTAGACCATAATTTGCACCTGTGCAATAACCATTGATGGCCATGGCTTCAATCACACTGTGAGGATCCCCTTCAAGAATAGAACGATCCATGAAAGCTCCTGGGTCACCTTCGTCGGCGTTACATACGACATATTTCTTCTCTGCAGAAACCTTTCTGGTGATGTCCCATTTCAAACCGGTGGGGAATCCACCACCACCACGACCACGTAGGCCAGATTTGATGATAGATTGGATGGCCTCTTCTGGAGTCATCTCAGATAAGACTTTGCCTAAAGCACTATAACCATCACGTGCAATATATTCCTCAATATTTTCAGGATCAATGAAACCACAGTTGCGTAAAGCAATACGGATCTGTTTGCGATAGAATCCCATGTGTTTTGAGTCTTCTACATGCTCCTGACTTTCAGGATTCATGTAAAGCAAACGGTTTACGCGACGTCCTTTGTAGATGTGTTCAGCAACAATCTCTTCAGCGTCGGCTGGAGTGACCTGAGTATAAAAAGTGTTATCGGGAAGAACCTTTACGATGGGCCCCTTTTCGCAGAAACCGAAACAACCGGTCATAACAACCTTTGCTTCGTTCTCTAAACCACGGTCAGCTAATGCTTTATTTAAACTATCAACGATTGCGTCACTTTCAGCTGAACGACAGCCTGTTCCGCCACACACCAAAAGGTGCATTTTATAATTTGCCATGTTTAATTGCTTCCGTTAAGTTATTCGATGGTTTCGTAGTTACGGGGAATGATTCCATCTACCAACTCCCCATTCTTAATATACTTCTCGATGATTTCATCTGCTTTCTTCAGAGTTACTTTTCCAAAGACTACAGGCTCTTTGCCTGGCAGAATAACTTCGATGGTTGGCTCTGCATAACAGTAGCCCATGTCGCCTGTCTGTGAAACAACGGCTTCAACATTACGTTTGTCAAGCTCCTCAATAAGATAGCTCATAACCTCTTTCGCTCCAGAAGCAATACCACTTGTGGCCATGCCTACTTTTATCTGCACTAACTTTTCGGGGTTGTCAGCATTCTCCCTCAAACGGATCTTCTCCTGAAGGTCATCCTTTACCCGGCGCAGATCGGCCAATGATTTGATCTTTGTCATAATACCTTGGTTGTTTTTTCTTTGATTTTATTCTACTATAACTATCTTTCAAATTTTTGTTTTACAAATCGTTATAGAAACAATCAGTCTGCAAAATTACCCTAAATGAATCTTATAATCAAACTAACTTTGTGAATTTCTTAACAATGTTAGACCGATAACACAAATTTATAATCAGTCTAAATAAGGCTTGATGCAACTAATTGTTATTCAGTGGCTATATCTATTCAATGATTTCGATTTCTGCTAAATTTTCGGTAATAAATTCTTCTAAATATTTCACAACTGAAACATCGGTCAAGGGTACTCCATCAAGTGCTTCTGTCACTTCAACCGTATCAAAGGTAAATTCCCCTTTTGGCGTGATATGTTGGTAATGAAAATGGCGATCAGAATAGCTGCCGGCAAGCATGCTCATTACCCCCGCCATATCTCCTAAAGGAGGACGATCCAAATGATGTAACCCAAAACTGGCTTTTACTTTCGTGCCAACTCCTTCAGTCGATTCTATCGAAAATGTGCCCCCTGTTCGCTCTGCATTCATCCTCAACAAGGGTAGTCCTAATCCGACTTTTCTTGTTGTTCTGGTTGTGAAAAATGGATCTGATACTTTGTCTAATTTATCTGCCGGGATACCTTTCCCATTGTCTTCAATGGTTAATTCTAATAGGTCCTCTTTCTCGTTCTGTATTATCTCTATTTTAATTAACTTGGCTCCAGCACTTATGGAGTTGTGAACGACATCGAGGATATGTAGGGATAAGTCTTTCATTAGGGATTGATCTTTTTAATTGCCAGTTTGAAAATGTGCGATTGAAATTACTAATATTTCTTTCTTGAATGGAACTAATTCACGGTTTTCGGGAATAAAAGAGAGGAAACTCTAGGTTTAGTATTGCTCTGCGTTCGCTCTTCGCTTCTTCTTCGCTTCTTCTTCGCTCTTTTGCTTTTTTTTTGCGGATAAATGGGATGAGGAGATGAAATGGAAATGGATAAAAAATATAAGTGCCTCTCTTTCCCGACATAAAATAATGATGGTTTACATGGAGAGCAAGCGAAGGGGAAGCGAAGGGGGAGCGAAGAGGTGAGTTTTTATAATGAAAAAAACTGTAGAAATAAGCCTGATAGATTTTCTTGGGGTATGATTCGATGAAAGGATTGGATTACTCGTATATAATTCCTCTTCCGTCTATTCCTTTGAGTGCCATTTTAAATTCAGCGATGGTTGGCTCGTTTAGCTGTAATTTTGTATGAACTTTTGCTATATCATTCAGGAAATGGGCATCACTCGAGGTGATTAAGGGGAGGTGATTTAGATAGGGGTATGACTCTCTAAAAGTTTTGAACGAGATATGCCGACTGATTTCAAGTGCATCTGCGTTAATGTCGGGCGGTATAAACCCGAGCTGACTGATTAGGCTAAAGGTCGGACGATTGACATGAGCCGGGATAAATAGACCATTTAGAGCATGAACCATATCAGCGATTTGGTCAATAGACTGGTCAATGGCTGAAATAAGAAGCCAAGGGTATTCTTGTGTGATCTCTTCGTTTTCATCGACTACTATTTGATACCCAAATTTATCTGGTTTATTGGGTAGCTTGAGGATATTTTCGTCGAGATAATTCTGGAAAAGGTTTTGAGCATCTGTGTTATCGAAGAGAGCAAGGCAATGCGCCTCTTCTTTTGAGGTAACTTCGGCACCACACCACACCGTTAGTCCGCTTTTTAAACCAAGGGTTTGAACTAACGGTGCCTGGAGTAGTGCATTATGGTCTGTAATAGCAATAATGTCAAGACCCTGCTGAACTGCTTTGTCAACGATCGCCTGAGGGCTCATTTCAAGGTCGCCACAAGGAGAAAGTATAGAGTGAATATGCAAATCAGCCTTGAAGAGTCTCATGT
>Ga0209066_10000968_pt1 | contig 39645 bp, 30 predicted proteins | sample All_14_2_FD_187198 | JGI IMG/M metagenome (GOLD analysis project Ga0209066, IMG submission 187198) | Freshwater microbial communities in response to fracking from Pennsylvania, USA - Allegheny Zone_MetaG_DW_15 (SPAdes) (version 2) ... | reverse complement strand
ACTTCAAGAAAAGGCCTATCAACTGGGAGCGAATGCTGTTATTGGTATCGACCTTGATTATGAAACCCTAGGCAATGGCAGCATGCTCATGGTGGTAGCCACAGGAACAGCAGTAAAGATTCTATAACCACCTCTTCGCTTCCTCTACGTATCCTCTTCGCTCCTTCTCCATTAAAGCATCCTGTTGTATCCACCAAGTTTGAAGAGGTTCGCACAGAAAATACCTATTAATAGTGGATCCTGTTCGCTATTGCAGATGACTTTAGCCATCAAAACTACTTATGCCTAGCCAGGATCCACCCATTTTGAACTAAACAACAATCGTTATCTCTTCTCTTTTCCCCATTTAAAATGAGGGCTTGAACGAAGAGGGAACGAAGAGGATACGAAGAGGTACCGAAAAGAAGAACATCTACACGAACCTTTATCGAATAATTGAGATCTTCAACCATTGAGTTTTACCACTTGCATCAGATACCCTAATCAGATAAAACCCTTGATGCAAATCACTAAAATCTAATTTAGCCGTACCCGAGGCCATCTGTGAAGAGACAATAACCTTTTCTCCATTAGAATTGAATAATTCGGGAGCAGCGACCATCGCATGATTAGGCCACTCAATATAGGCATAATCGGAGGTAGGATTAGGAAAAATCAAAGCATGACTCTGCTCAGGATCATCTACGGCAGTTGTCCAACAGGTACCTGGTATGTTGGCATCTAACCAAGCCAAGCGCAAATCGATCCACCGCTTAAAATCAGCTATCTCACCCTCCCAGGTAGTTGGGATAGGGCCAATAACAGGCGTTCCAACATTTAAGCCTAAGATAGGCCAACGCATGTAATGTCGCTCTTGAGCCTCTTGAAGCAAGGCAACATTCCTATCTATCCATGCATGAAGTGAGTCGCTATTCAACAGATCCTGCCGAAGAAGATCCCAACGACATCGAGTCTCATTGGCAAACGCAGTATCTTGAAGAAGACGCACTTGCCACCCGGGAGAATTGTTATCTGGCCAGCAATCATTAACCAGATGAGCCCAGCCACTTCCATCAGTTGCGGCAAAAATCTGACATTCGTCAATATTCTTCCAAGCCCAGTCGAAATCCCAAACAGGACCTGAATTTATACGTTTGTCAATCCCATCACGGTCTTTAAAGAAATAATAACTCTTCTTAAACCCATCATTATTTCTAGCTAACTCATTAACGATAAAATAGTCAACAAATGAGGTCGTATTTATATAAGGACGATATCCTGCCGCAGGATCATCGAAATGATCACTATACAGAGCCTGTTCATAAGCCGAAACAAAATCCTTTATATAAGTTTTCTACTGAGCTACAATATCTTCAGGTTTAGGTACATAATAAACAAATCGAACATCAAAATCGGGATGATCAATAGGATGATAAGGAGATTGCCAGCTATCGGAGGAAGTCCAATAGTCACATTTAAAAATATATCCTCCCGTTAAAGGCTCCCCTGAGATCTCATCAGGCTCAAGTTTTGCAATATTGACCCTTCCCTTATCCCGCTTGATCTTCTCCCCAAAAACATAAATTCCCTTGTACTGGTCATTAACAACCACCTCACAGAAACGAGTTCTCGAAGCATAATGCCCCATCTCATTAGAGAGATAGAAAGCAAGGACATTCCGCATAAAGACCTTATCATTATAGTTTGCCAGAAGAACATAATCACTCTCCTCAGGCCAACCAAATAGAGAGACATCCAATTCATTTTGTAGCGCATCCCGAGTCTCAATAGAATAGGGCTTTTGAGGTAAACTAGCAGAAAACGAACCTCTTATCTCAATTCCTATCCCTCCATCATAAACATTACCTGGATCGTCTGGGTGGTTTATCATTCCCGGACCATTATCGATGATCTTCATAGTGCCAGGTATCTTTGGTTCATTCGGGATTTCAATCCCCTCCGTACTAATTACCACGATGGGTAAATTGCTTTCAGTAAAACTTTGGCTAAAAGAGAGAATAGGAAGTAAAAACAGCACAAAAAAGAGGCACTTATTCATTTGAAAGAAGTTTAAGGTTATACGATCGAATAGAACAAGACCGATTTACGGATCAGACGACCAGATTAAATTGCTTTGATTGAGAGAAAAACTAATTCAAAATCATTTATTCGGCAATGTTAAAAAATTGTAACCAGATTGAGAAATTTAAAATCACAAGAGCCTCTGCAATCTTTGCCGAAAACGATGGAAATAGCGGAAAATTAACTACATTTGCCTCGGAAACGATGGCGACGTTTCCAAAAAATGAGTTCTTCTTTTTGAGAACACACACTACTCATAAAGGGGATAATAACTAGTAGTTCATGTCATCAAATCACCAATCCAAATGACCAGGGACTGCCATATCATTAGATCATCATCAACCGGAGGGCATTGCCTTCATGGTTTATCTTTATTTATATTACCATCTTCATAGCATAGATTCTAAGCATAAAGAATCCGTGCTACTATTGTTTATTCCTTTATCAAACGAAAATCAAGAAAATAACTAACTTTTGACCATAGATGATAGTCAGGATTGTTACTTACCGATAACAGAGATAACATATACTTTCCGGCTATTTCCATAGGCAAATGAAAAACAGATTACTAACACATGAACAAACTGATCACCATTGACGAAGCAGTTGCCAAAGTAAAAGATGGCATGACGCTCATGATTGGAGGCTTTTTAGCTAATGGTACTCCTAATCGGCTTATTGCAGCATTGGTTAAGAGTGGAGTAAAAGATCTTACCGTTATCTGTAATGACACAGGCTTCCCAGACAGAGGCATTGGTCTGTTGATCACCAACAAGCAGGTAAAGAAGGTGATCGTTTCTCACATCGGAACCAATGCCAATACCATTGATCAAATGAATCAAGGAACCCTTGAAGTAGAGTTTTCTCCTCAAGGAACCTTAGCCGAAAGAGTTCGTTCAGGTGGAGCAGGACTTGGTGGCTTTTTGACCCCAACCGGATTAGGAACTACGATTGCTGAAGGCAAGCAGACTATGGTCATAAACGGCAAAGAGTATTTATTAGAGCTTCCAATAAGGGCTGATATAGCGCTGCTCTATTGCACCCTAGCCGATAAAGCCGGTAACCTTGCTTTCCATGGTACTACTCAAAACTTCAATCCCATCATGGCCACAGCCGCCGACCTTGTCATTGCTGAGCCCGACGAGATCGTAGAGACCGGTGATCTAAAACCTCATGAGGTAAAGACCTCCTCAATTTTTATTGATTACATAGCCTATTAAAAGAGAAAAAAATGGAAAAAGCACTTATTCGTATACGTATGAGCTCGCACGACGCTCATTATGGTGGCAACTTAGTAGATGGAGCAAAGATGCTTCAGCTGTTTGGCGACGTAGCTACCGAATTATTAATCAGACTTGACGGCGATGAAGGTCTATTTAAAGCCTACGATAATGTAGAGTTTATGGCTCCAGTCTATGCCGGTGACTATATTGAAGCAACTGGCGAGATCGTTAGTGTTGGAAACACCTCTCGTAAAATGATTTTTGAAGCCAGAAAAGTAATCATTCCAAGACAAGACATCAGCGACTCAGCTGCTGATATTCTTGAAGAGCCTATCGTTGTTTGCCGCGCCAGCGGTACCTGTGTGACCCCAAAGAATTGTCAAAGAAAGAAATAAAACCCCTCTTGCCATGGAAAAACTAATCATTACCGCAGCAATCTCGGGAGCCGAGGTTACCAAAGAGATGAACCCCGCTGTTCCTTATAAAATCGAGGAGTATGTCAGAGAAGCTGGTTTAGCTTTTGAAGCCGGTGCTTCTATCATCCACCTCCACGTTCGTTGGGACGATGGAACACCAACCCAAGACAAAGAGCGCTTCAGAGTGGTCATGGAGGCCATCAAAGCTAAATATCCTGAAGTGATCATCCAACCTTCCACCGGAGGTGCAGTTGGCATGAGCGATGATGAAAGGCTTCAACCAACAGAGCTCCTTCCTGAAATGGCTACCCTTGACTGTGGTACCCTCAATTTCGGTGGTGATGAAGTTTTTATGAACACAGAAAACACCATTAAAGTCTTCGGGGAAAGAATGATCAAAAATGGCATCAAGCCTGAACTTGAGGTGTTCGACAAGAGCATGATCGATATGGCTCTCCGACTGAATAAAAAAGGCTATATAAAAAGCCCAATGCACTTCGACTTTGTCATGGGAGTAAACGGTGGAATCTCCGGCGAATTACGTGATTTCGTATTCCTAAGAGGCAGCATCCCATCTGATGCCACCTATACCGTCGCCGGTGTCGGTCGCTTCGAATTCCCCCTTGCAATGGCCGCTATCATTGATGGAGGTCATGTTCGCGTTGGAATGGAAGACAATGTCTATATCTCAAAAGGCGTACTTGCTAAATCAAACGGAGAGCTAGTAGAAAAAGTTGTTAGAATGGCCAAAGAACTTGGCAGAGAAATAGCCACTCCCGATGAAGCTCGTCAAATACTCGGCCTTGCCCCAAGAAAAAAATAAATAAACCATCTGATTAATATTTAAATAATCGCTCTGCTATATCCATTTCTCTCAAAAGGGTAAAACAAAAAATGCCTGTGAAGAGTCCTGTTATAGTAGCAAAAACAAATTAATTCAACATGAAGAAAGGAAACAAATACGGTCTACACCGCGTGATTGAACCTAAAGGCGTTCTTCCACAACCAGCCAATAAAATCGACAACAACATGGATGAGATCTATGATAATGAGATCTTAATCGATGTTCAGACCCTTAACATTGACTCAGCTAGCTTTACTCAGATCGAGGAACAAGCTGGTGGTGATGAAAAGAAGATTGCTGAAATCATGCTGGGCATTGTTGAGAAACAGGGCAAGCATAGAAACCCGGTTACCGGATCAGGTGGCATGCTTTTAGGTACGGTTGAAAAGATTGGTGATGCACTGAAAGGTAAGATCGACCTGAAAGAGGGTGATAAGATTGCTACTTTAGTCTCATTATCCCTTACTCCGCTTCGTATAGATAAGATTAAAGAGATCAGAAAAGATATTGACCAGGTTGACATTGATGGAAAGGCTATTCTATTTGAGAGTGGTATCTATGCAAAGATCCCCGAAGATATGCCTGCAACACTAGCTCTTTCAGCCCTCGATGTAGCTGGTGCACCTGCTCAAACTGCTAAGCTGGTTAAACCAGGTGACACTGTTTTAATCATCGGTGCAGGTGGTAAATCAGGAATGCTTTGTTGCTATGAAGCCAAGAAACGTGCTGGTATCACTGGTAAAGTTATCGGTCTATGCCATAGCGAGAAGAGCACCAAAAGACTTATTGATTTAGGCTTCTGCGATTATGTTTTTGCTGCGGATGCAACTCAACCCGTTGCTGTTCTTGAAAAGATTGAAGAACTCACCAATGGTCAGATGGCTGATGTTACCATCAACAACGTCAACATCACTGACACCGAGATGACCTCTATACTTTGCACCAAGAATGATGGCGTAGTCTATTTCTTCTCTATGGCTACCAGCTTTACCAAAGCCGCTCTTGGAGCTGAAGGCGTTGGAAGTGATGTTACCATGATCGTTGGCAACGGATACACCCGTGGACATGCCGAAATCACGTTACAACTGCTTCGTGAAAGCGAAAAACTACGCAAGGTGTTCACCGAACTCTATGCATAAAACTATTAACCAGGCTGAGGGACTTGCACCCTCAGCCGGTTAATCTTAGCAATTAATTGACAACAGCCGTGATAGAATTAGGGGCACTTGTTGACCGCCATTCATTATGGCTAATTCATCTTATCTAAACAAACTATCATTGATGAAGGAAGGTTGCAGATATGGCACTCATCGAGTTATTGAGCCAATAGGAACTTTGCCACAGCCCGCACTCAGGCTCGACAATACTATGGAGATCTACCACAATGAAGCTCTTATAGATGTCACAACCCTAAACATTGACTCTGCCAGCTACACCCAAATAAAAAAGACCTGTGGAGCCAATGCCGACAAGATGAAGCAGATGATTCTATCTATCGTAGCAGAACGAGGAAAGATGCAAAATCCTGTTACAGGCTCAGGGGGAATGCTTTTAGGCACCATCCGCGAAGTAGGGCCTGGCTTTCATAACAAGACCCTTAAACCCGGCGATAGAATAGCAACACTGGTCTCATTGTCGTTGACACCACTAAAGATAAAAGAGATCAAGCACCTTGATCCGGAAAGTGATCAAGTAGATGTTATTGCTGAAGCGATTCTCTTTGACAGCGGCCTCTTCGCCAAATTACCTGATGATATCCCTGAAAAACTAGCTTTAGCCGCTCTAGACGTTGCAGGGGCACCCGCCCAGGTTGACCGACTTGTGAAAGAGGGAGATATCGTCTGTATCATTGGCGGTGGAGGAAAATCAGGTGTTCTTTGTTGCTACCAGGCTTTGAAAAACACTGGCCCTTACGGAAAAGTCATCGTGGTTGAGTTCAGCGAAGCCAATGCTCAACGCATCAAGGATATGAACCTAGCTACCGATGTCATCGTTGCTGATGCTACCAATGTAATGGATGTTTATAGAAAAGTTATCGCAATCACCGGAGAACGTGGTTGCGATGTGGTAATCAATAACGTAAATGTCCCTTCTACCGAAATGACCTCCATCCTAATCACCAAAGGACAAGGCTGTGTCTACTTCTTTTCAATGGCCACCAGCTTTACCAAAGCCGCCCTTGGAGCCGAAGGCGTTGGAAAAGACATCAACCTGATCGTTGGTAATGGCTATGCAAAAGGCCATGCCGACCTCACGCTTAACATCATCCGCGAATCAAAAGAGATCAGAGAACTATTCGAAAAAATATATATCTAAAATAAATCACCTTACAGTCTCTTTACAAATCACCCTTGCGAATAGAGACAAAACAACGTTGTATCATGGTTAAAAGCAGAAGAAGCGAACTTTTCCCCAATGTAACCGATGCAGAATGGAACGACTGGAAATGGCAAGTCCGTAACCGCATTGAAACATTAGATCAATTAAAGAAATATATCAATCTTACTCCGGAAGAAGAAGAGGGCGTTGCAAAATCACTTGCAACCTTAAGAATGGCTATTACCCCTTACTATCTGAGCCTGATTAACCCTAATGACCCTAATTGTCCAGTAAGAAAACAGTCCATCCCAACCGTTGCCGAGACTCACCAATCTCCGGCAGATCTTCTTGACCCTCTTCATGAAGATGAAGACTCCCCTGTTCCGGGCTTAACACATCGTTATCCTGATAGAGTACTCTTCCTTATCACAGATATGTGCTCTATGTATTGCCGCCATTGTACCCGCAGAAGATTTGCCGGTCAAAAAGATGCCGCAACTCCTGAGTCAAACATTGAAAAAGGTATTGAGTACATTGCCAATACACCACAGGTTCGTGACGTCCTTCTTTCCGGAGGAGATGCACTCCTGATCTCGGATAATAAATTGGAATACATTATCCAAAGACTTAGAGCCATCCCTCATGTTGAGATCATCAGAATCGGATCAAGAACCCCTGTCGTACTCCCTCAGCGTATTACCGATGACTTAGTCAACATGCTGAAAAAATACCATCCGATCTGGCTTAACACCCATTTTAACCACTCTAATGAAATCACCCAAGAAGCCTTTGATGCTTGTACACGAATGGCAAACGCCGGCATTCCTTTAGGAAATCAAAGTGTTCTTCTTAGAGGGGTCAATGACTGTGTTCATGTCATGAAAAACCTCGTACACGATCTAGTGAAGATGAGAGTTCGCCCCTATTACATCTACCAATGTGACCTATCAATGGGACTTGAACACTTCCGTACTACAGTATCAAAAGGAATTGAAATCATTGAAGGATTACGTGGCCATACCAGTGGTTATGCTGTCCCAACTTTCGTTGTTGATGCTCCCGGCGGAGGAGGAAAGACCCCGGTTATGCCTCAATATGTAATCTCTCAAGCTCCAGGCAAGGTGGTCTTACGTAACTTCGAAGGAGTCATTACCACTTATACAGAGCCAACCGATTATAAAAATGAATGCCATTGCCAAGAGTGCAAGAAGACTCCTTACGAAGGAGTTGCCTCTCTTTTGCAAGGCGATAAGATCTCGATCGAACCAGCTGAACTGAATCGTAAAAAACGCCACAACCACTAAGAAGCAATGCCTTTTACCGGGGATATTCTGAAATACAGAAGCCTGGCCATCATTGGTATGGAGAAAAACACAGGAAAGACAGAGTGTCTTAACTATGTTATCTCTAAACTGAAAGCAAGAGGAATCTGCCTTGCCATTACCTCAATTGGCATCGACGGAGAATCCACTGACCAGGTTACTCGTACCAGCAAACCCGAAATAACGCTTCACAAAGGAACCCTCTTTGTTACATCAGAAAAACTATACAGAACAAAGAGACTTACTTCCGAGATTCTGGACATCAGCCGTCGTAGTACCCCACTAGGACGGCTGATAACAGCCAGAGTCATTGAAGAGGGAAAGGTTCTTATTGCCGGACCTTCAGATACCACTTGGATAAAAGAGATCATTAATACAATGCCTCTGCTCGGCGCTCAAATAACCCTGGTCGATGGAGCTCTCTCACGCAAAAGCCTAGGCTCTCCAACGGTAACAGATGCAATCATCCTCTCTACCGGGGCAGCATTATCAGCAAACCTCAGAACACTGGCATTCCAAACTAAATATACCAACGACCTGATCGCTCTCCCAGAAACAAACTCACAACTTCAAACAAAACTCGCAGAGATTGAAAATGGAGTCTGGGCTGTATCTCAGGAAAACGAGATCATTGACCTCGAAATCTCTTCCCTGCTAAACATAGAACAAACAGGGAAAAACATCCTAAAACATGGCTCCAAACTCTTCGTCCCAGGAGCTATCACTGATAAAATGCTTAACTTTCTGAAAATACAAAAACAGATAGCTAATACAGAAATAATCGTAAAAGACTTTACAAGAATATTCGCCTCACCGGAGTGTTTTTATAGTTACCTCTCTCGAGGTGGTAAGATATCAGTGTTAAAGGCTACAAAACTACTGGCCATAACCGTCAACCCGGTATCTCCCTCCGGGTTCGTTTTAAACTCTGAAGAGACCATTCAAACACTTCAACAAATGGTCTCCGTTCCTGTCTTTGATTTGCGGCAAATTAAAAATTAAACCATGTTACTAAGAAAAGCAATAGAAGAGATTCCCGGCCTACGCTACGTTACTGATCAAATTGATCTCTTAACAGCAGCAGGTAGAAGGGCTTTCTATGCCTTGCCTTTTCTACAAGATGCCGAAAGCATCTCTCAACAACTTAACCTTCTTGAACCATATGTGAACCTGGTCAAGAAGAATGAACCATTGTTTCAATTTCTCACATTAAAACTGGCTCAAGTTAAAGACATCAAAGGAACTCTTGCCAACCTAGAAGCCAATAATGTCTTAGATGACATTGAACTATTCGAAATAAAATCTTTTGCTATCCTAGCTGATGAGATCTTTAGCCGCTCTTCACAATCCATTGATGAAATCAGAGATTATCCGCTATTAACCTCAATCATTGAAATATTAGACCCCGAGGGCAATAAAGTCCCCTCATTCTACATCTTCGACCTCTATTCTGAAGATCTAGCCGCCAAAAGAAAAGAGATTCGTTTACTCCGTCAGACGGGCAACGAAATGGGAGCTCTTGAAGCAGAAATTATTGCCAATAATATAGAAGATGAAATCAGAACAAATCTATCTCAAAGGTTAAGAGAAGAATACTCAAAGATTCGAGATGCAGTAGCATTAATTACAGCTATAGACCTAAGACTGTCAATAGCCACCCTTTGCCATAAACTCGATCTGGTTAAGCCTCAACCTCAACACGAGGAGATCGAAATCAAAGGACTTTTTAATCCACTCGTAAAGGATGCGTTAGCAATAAAAGGGAAGACATACCAACCCATTGATGTTAATCTAAAACATGGCGTATGTTTAATTACCGGGGCTAACATGGCCGGAAAGACCGTATTGCTTAAGAGCTTAGCATTAACTCAAGCCCTCTTCCAATTTGGGTTCTTTGTACCTGCAACCTTAGCAAAACTTACGCCTGTTCAGAAGATCCTACTATCAATAGGAGACGAACAGAGCGAATTAAGCGGATTATCATCCTTTGCAGCGGAAATGGTTACAATTGACAGAATACTTAAGAGTCTTGGGAAAAATAAACAACATCTCGTTTTAATTGATGAACCTGCACGGACTACCAATCCGGCCGAAGGAAAAGCACTGGTCAACGCTCTCTTAGATATTCTTCAAGATCAACACTCATTCTCTATGGTGACCTCTCACTATAGCGGATTAAGTGGCAAATTCAGAAGACTCAGAGTAAAAGGATTTCGTGAAAACAAGCAAGTGGGAACACTAACAGCTGAAAACATTGCTGACTATTTGGATTACTCTTTAATAGAAGACCCTTCAGAAATAGTACCCGAAGAGGCGATAAAGATAGCTACCTTACTTGGAATAGACGAAGATTTGTTATCCAGGGCGAAAGAATACAGAACAGGAAAATAAGAACAATTACACGAACATGCAAACGAGTAAATTAGGAATTGATTTTAAGAAAGTGGAGTATGCAAAAGGACTTGCACGAAATATTGCAGAAGAAGTGCAGGTTTTTGTTGACAGGTACACCACCGTTGCTGTTGAGCGTACCATTTGTCGTCTATTAGGTATTGACGGCGTTGATACTGATGGTGTGCCTCTCCCAAATATCGTTGTAGACAGTCTAAAAGATAAAAATATCTTAGGTGAAGGAGTGATCTTCTTCATTGGAAATGCTGTCATTGAGAAGAAACTTACCCCACAACAGATTGCCGAAGAGATCTCAGCCGGGAAGTTAGATCTCTCTACCATGGGTCGTCATAGTGCTGATGAGGCATTGAATGCCTTAAAACCATGGATTGAGGCCTCTGTAAACCGCATAAAAGAACGTAGACAGAGAAGAGAAAACTACTTAAACACCATCGGCGAGGGGCCTAAACCCTATATCTATGTAATTGTTGCCACTGGTAATATTTATGAGGATGTCATTCAGGCTCAAGCCGCAGCCAGACAAGGTGCCGATATTATTGCCGTTATTAGAACTACCGGTCAAAGTCTTCTTGATTATGTTCCATTTGGGGCAACAACGGAAGGCTTTGGTGGCACATACGCCACTCAAGAGAATTTCCGTATCATGAGAACGGCCCTGGATGAAGTAAGCGAAGAGGTGGGTCGTTATATCAGACTCTGTAACTACTGCTCTGGCCTCTGTATGCCGGAAATTGCTGTCATGGGGGCTCTTGAAGGACTTGATGTCATGCTCAATGATGCTTTGTATGGCATCCTTTTCAGAGATATCAACATGCAAAGGACTCTTGTTGATCAATATTTCTCAAGAATAATTAATGGATTTGCCGGAGTTATCATCAATACAGGTGAAGATAACTACCTGACAACTGCCGATGCTTTTGAAGAAGCCCACACCGTTCTGGCCTCTGATCTAATCAACGAACAGCTTGCTTTGTTAGCAGGTCTTCCAGAAGAACAAATGGGACTTGGCCATGCCTTTGAGATGAACCCGGAACTTGAAAATGGTTTCCTCTATGAGTTAGCTCAAGCTCAGATGACCAGAGAGATCTTCCCTAAAGCACCTTTAAAATATATGCCTCCCACAAAATTCATGACAGGCAACATCTTTAGAGGACATATTCAGGATGCTCTCTTCAACTCTATCGCTATCTGGACAGGTCAAGGCATTCAACTTCTAGGCATGTTGACAGAAGCGATTCACACCCCATTTATGAGCGACCGTTATCTCAGTATCGAAAACGCCAAATATATCTTCTCCAGCATGAAGAATATTGGTGATGAGGTTGAGTTTAAAGAAAACGGAATTATTAAAAACAGAGCCAAGTTTGTCATTGATAAAGCTACCGATTTGTTAGAGCTAATGGAAAAAGAGGGACTCTTTACTGCTCTGGAAAAAGGTATTTTCGGAGATGTCAAAAGGCCAAAGAATGGGGGAAAAGGACTCAATGGAGTTGCCCCAAAAGGTAATAATTACTGCAATCCATTTGTTGAACTAATGAAAGGGAGGAACTAATATGAGCGGAGGATTATATTCAATGGAGTCAAGAGATTTTGATAAGACTCTAGACTTAACCAACATAAGGCCTTATGGTGACACAATGAACGATGGGAAGGTACAGCTAAGTTTTACGTTACCTGTACCAGCCGGTGATGAAGCCATTGAAGCTGCAAAACTTCTTATTAAAAAGATGGGCCTGGAAAACCCTCAGGTGGTCTTCTATAAAGAGTTGACACCGGGCTTCACGTTCTTCAACTGCTATGGTAGTTGTACCCACGCTGTTGATTACTCAGTAATTCACGTTCCAAAAGTAGAATCAACTACTTGGGATATGGAAGAGACAGATCGTTTCATCAAAGAAAACATCGGTCGTCAGATTCGAGTATTAGGGGCTAGTACTGGCACTGATGCTCATACAGTAGGTATTGATGCCATTATGAACATGAAGGGTTATGCCGGTCATTATGGACTAGAGCGCTATGAGATGTTCGAAGCTTTAAACATGGGCAGTCAAGTTCCCAATGAGGAGTTCATTGCAAAGGCCATTGAGTTTAAAGCCGATGTTCTTTTAGTTTCTCAAACAGTTACTCAAAAGGATGTACACATCAAAAACTTAGTCGAGCTAGTTGAGCTACTCGAGGCAGAAGGGCTACGCGATAAAGTTATTCTTGCTTGCGGCGGACCACGGCTATCGCACGAGTTAGCTAAAGAATTGGGTTATGATGCAGGATTTGGCATGAACACCTATGCTAACGATGTGGCCTCCTTTATAACTCAAGAGATGAACCGTCGAATCAATGGTTAAATAAACATTAAACATATTTTATTCCGGGATGACCGGATAATAATCCAACAATAAAGTCAAATACACCAAATACTCTCAATATGGATAAAAACCAGGTAAGAGAAGTGATTGCTCGCAGAGCAGCACTCGAACTTCACGATGGAGATGTTGTCAACCTGGGCATTGGATTGCCAACCCTGGTACCCAATTACCTCCCTGACACGGTACATGTAGTTCTTCAGAGCGAAAACGGATTGCTAGGAATGGGACCTGCACCCGAACCAGGTAAAGAAGACAAATATTTGGTCAATGCCGGTGGCATGCCTATTACCGCTATCCCCGGAGCTTCAAGTTTTGATAGTGCCACCTCTTTCGGTATTATCAGAGGAGGCCATGTTGATGTTACCATTCTCGGTGCCCTTCAGGTTGATAAAAAAGGAAACCTTGCCAATTGGATTATTCCTGGAAAATTAACCCCGGGAATGGGCGGTGCAATGGATCTAATCGTTGGAGCAAAAAGGGTAATCGTTGCAATGGAACATACTGCAAAAGGAAGTTTCAAAATTCTAAATGACTGTAACCTTCCTCTCACTGCAGCCGGTCAAGTTAATCTTATTATTACAGAAATGGGAGTCATGGAGATAACCCCTGAGGGAATCCTTCTAAAAGAGATCCATCCAGAGTTTACTCCCAAACAAGTGCAAGAAGCTACAGAGGCGCCTCTTATCATAGCCTCAGATCTAATACCAATGAAACAATAAACCCCCTAACCTAAAATTCCCATGTCAAAAGTTTATATTGTTGCCGCCAAACGTACTGCCATTGGCAAGTTCCTTGGTTCTATTGCTAATGTCTCCGCTGCTGACCTAGGTGCAGTCGTTATTAAAGACATCCTGAAAGAAACCTCTGTTAATCCTGCTAACATCGACGAAGTTATTGTCGGAAATATTTTAATGGCAGGACAAAAACAGGGTATTGCGCGTCAAGCTTCCATCAAAGCAGGCATTCCGAGCGAAGTTCCAGCTTGGGGTATAAATATGATCTGCGGAAGCGGTATGAAAAGCATTATGACGGCCTTTAATAACATCCGTGCTGGGGAAGCTAATCTTGTCCTTGCCGGTGGTACAGAGAATATGTCAAGTGCTGGCCACGTTCTTCCCGCCTCGGTAAGAAACGGAGTAAAGATGGGAGACTTCTCAGCTCTTGATCATATGGTCACCGATGGCCTTACTGACGCTTTTGAGGGCTATCACATGGGTATCACCGCCGAAAACATCGCTACTAAATATGGGATCACCCGTGAACAACAAGACCAATTCTCTTTCACTAGCCAACAGAAAGCAATAGCCGCTATTGACAATGGCAAGTTTAAAGGTGAAATAGTTCCGGTAGAAATCAAATCAAAAAAAGAGACCCTCCTATTTGATACCGATGAATTTCCTAACAGAGCTACGAATTTCGAGAAACTCAGTACCCTACGTCCCGCCTTCAAAAAAGATGGAACAGTAACCGCTGGTAATGCTTCCGGAATTAACGATGGTGCCGCATTCGTACTCTTGGCCAGTGAAGAGGCCATAAAACAATATAATCTTAAACCATTGGTTGAAATCGTTGCTGCTGGTCAAGGAGGAGTAGATCCCGCCATCATGGGAATGGGACCTGTTCCTGCTATCGCCAATGCTCTTAAAAAAGCTGGAATGAAACTCACCGATATCGATGTTCTGGAGCTTAATGAAGCATTCGCAGCCCAATCACTAGGGGTTATTAAACAGCTTTGCGAAGATCATAAGGTAACTGAAGAGTGGTTCCACACAAACTGTAACGTTAATGGCGGTGCTATTGCCCTTGGTCATCCAATCGGCGCTTCAGGAAACCGTATCACTGTAAGCCTTATCCATGAGATGAAACGTTCTGGTCACAAAATAGGTATGGCCTCTTTGTGTATCGGCGGTGGAATGGGTACTGCCATCATCTTAAAAAACCTCGCTGAGTAATTCAGGTTACCCTCCTCTCCATCTTGAGAGATATAGTAACTTTTAAATGAAATATGCCAACAATCACATCTAGATTGGTGTGATTTTTGGATATCACCTTACCAGTCAAAAGACTGATTAAGAAATTTCAAGGTAAACAACGGACGCTTTTCATCTCCCTTATCGGAGGGATGACGGGCGTCCTTTTATTTGATAACTGCAAAATAAACACAATGGATTTTAATATTTCAAAAACTCAGACTCTGTTCAGACAGATGATCCGAGAATTTGCAGAAAAAGAGGTTAAGCCCCTTGCTGCCGAGGTCGATGAACTAGAGCGTTTTCCAATAGAAACCGTTGAGAAAATGGCCAAAATTGGACTTATGGGTATCCCTATCCCCGTAAAATATGGAGGTGCCGGTGGAGATAACCTTCTTTACGCAATGGCCGTTGAAGAGCTCTCAAGAGCCTGCGGAACAACCGGTGTTATTGTCTCTGCCCATACCTCTCTTTGCGCCGCCCCTATTCTTGAATTCGGAAACGAAGACCAAAAACAAAAGTATCTTCCGGGACTAGCCTCAGGTAAAATTATTGGAGCTTTCGGACTTACTGAACCTAATGCAGGAACAGATGCTTCTGCTCAACAGACTACTGCAATAGTTACAGAAGGGGGATATATATTAAATGGCAGCAAGATATTTATCACAAATGCAGAATATGCAGGTGTTTATATCATTATGGCTATGACTGATAAAAGCAAAGGTACCAAAGGGATTTCCGCCTTTATCGTCGAAAAGGAGACTAAAGGGTTCTCAATTGGAAAAAAAGAGAAAAAGATGGGGATCAGAGGTTCTGCTACTTGCGAATTAATCTTTGAAAACTGTTTTATTCCATCACAACAATTACTAGGAAAAGTTGGCGATGGATTCTCTATTGCCATGAAAACCCTTGATGGGGGACGAATTGGAATAGCAGCGCAAGCACTTGGACTAGCTCAAGGCGCCTTAACCGAAACAGTAAAATATGTAAAAGAAAGAAAACAATTCGGTAAACCTCTTTCTGCATTCCAAAACACTCAATTCCAACTCGCCGATATGGAGACTAAAGTCCAAGCGGCAAGGATGCTTGTCTATAAAGCTGCATGGAAGAAATCTCAAGGCATTTCCTATAGCGCTGATGCTGCTATGGCAAAACTCTATGCTGCAGAAATAGCCATGGAGGTTACCACCAAAGCAGTCCAACTACACGGAGGTTACGGATATACCCGCGAATATCCAATCGAAAGAATGATGCGTGACGCAAAAATCACCGAAATCTATGAAGGAACTTCTGAAGTTCAGAGAATGGTGATCTCTGCTATGCTTCTTAAATAACAACACTCATTCTTCACCCTTTTTCTTCAAAGCAAAAAATGATAACCATGAAAATCATAGTGTGTATTAAACAGGTGCCCGATACCACCGAGATAAAAATCAATCCGGTAACCGGTACACTGATTCGTGAAGGAGTCCCAAGCATAATAAACCCTGATGACAAAGGCGGATTAGAACTCGCCCTTCAATTAAAAGAGAGTCACAATGCACATGTCACGGTCTTAACAATGGGACCTACCCAAGCCGATGCTGTATTAAGAGAAGCCTTTGCTATGGGCGTCGACCGTGCCATCCTCCTAACTGATAAGAAATTCGCCGGAGCTGATACACTAGCCACCTCAAGTGCATTAGCCGGTGCTCTAAGAAACTTAGAGTATGACCTGATAATTACAGGAAGACAGGCCATCGATGGAGATACAGCTCAAGTAGGACCTCAAGTGGCTGAGTTATTAGACCTCCCTCAAGTCTCCTACCTCGAAAACCTAGAGATAAAACCAAATAACACCTTCTTATTAAAGAAACAGACAGAAGAAGGTTACCAACTTCTGGAAGCCGAGGCTCCGCTTCTTGTTACGGTTTTAGCTTCAGCCTTCAAACCTAGATATATGAATGTCAAAGGTATTGTAGAGGCCTACAACAAAGAGGTTGAAATCTGGGGATTCGACAATATCACCGTCGACGAAGAAAATCTCGGATTAAAAGGATCTCCTACCAAAGTGGATAAGGCCTTTGCCAAAGGAATCAAAGGTGCTGGTGAAGTATATGAGATGGATCCGGAAGAGGCAGTAGGAATGATCATGAGAAAATTGAAAGAGAAATACATCATATAACGCATCAACATGGAACTCACTCAATATAAAGATATCTATGTCTTCGCAGAACAACGTGAAGGCATCATTCAAGGGGTGACTCTTGAACTGCTTGGAAAAGCAAGATCTCTAGCCGATACCCTAGGCGAAAAAGTAGTAGCGATTCTGGCCGGCTATCAAATAAGCTCAAAAGCTCAAGAGCTTATTAGTGCCGGCGCTGATAAGGTAATCGTAGCCGATCATATTGAACTTAAAGACTACCTCACGGAGCCTTATGCCCAGACCCTTAATCAAGTCATTACAGAATTTAAACCCTCTGTTCTATTAATCGGTGCTACTACTATTGGTCGAGATTTAGGGCCCAGACTATCAGCCAGAGTTAAGACAGGTCTTACAGCCGACTGTACTAAGCTGGAAATAGCAGAGGCAGGACATCTATTAATGACCAGACCCGCTTTTGGCGGAAATCTTATGGCCACCATTGTCTGCAAAGATCATCGTCCTCAAATGGCAACGGTAAGACCAGGGGTAATGAAGAAATTTGAAACCGATACAACCAGAACTGGAGAAGTCATCCTGTTAAAGGTAAATTTCGACAGAAACAAGTTCAGGGTACGCTTAATCGAGACCGTCAAGGAAGGAAAAGGTAAAATTGACATCACCGAAGCACGTATTCTCATCTCTGGAGGCCGTGGCGTAGGAATGGATGGAATGCCAAAACTTATCGAGTTAGCTACTACCTTGGGAGCTGAGGTCTCCGCCTCCAGAGCGCTCGTTGATGCCGGCGTCGTAACTCATGAACGTCAAGTTGGACAAACAGGAAAGACTGTTAGACCCGACCTCTACTTTGCTTGCGGCATATCTGGCGCTATCCAGCACTTAGCTGGCATGGAAGAATCTGACTTTATTGTTGCTATTAATAAAGATAAAAGCGCTCCAATCTTCCAGATATCCGACCTGGGAATAGTTGGTGATGTCAACAAGATCATCCCACTTCTAAACGAACGTCTAAAAAAATAACGAGTCGGTTTACTATAAAGTTTATCCACTATTGTCAAGAGGAATCTACCAATAACACATCAGCAGTGCTCGAAAAAGAGCCCTGCTGATGCTATTGGTAAAAAAATCTCTTCTTCCTCAATTCTGAGAGAATTTCATCCGACACGACTATTCCTTAAAAATACTATTGAACCATTTTACAATGATTTAATAAATCGAGTCGACATCACATCTGACCCACTTTGAAGAATCAACATAAAAAGACCATTAGGCAGACCAGATACATCTAGCTGTAAAAGCTTTGTATTCTTATATCCAGAGAGAAGGGTTTTCCCATTAATATCAATAATCTTATAGAAACCAAAAACGGGACATTCAACCGTTCCAAGTTTATTAACCGGATTTGGATAAAAAGAGATATTTAACTGACGATCACCAATAGTTTCAATTCCCACAAAAGCTTCAGTACCCCATTCAAAGCCTTGTTTATTAAAATAAACCATCTCAAGCTTCTCACTAATTGTAGAATAATTACTCATAGCATAAACCGTCGTAAACTCTACCTTAAAATCTCCTAGTCCCAAGACTACCTCTTTCAAATCAGTAATCATCCGGCCTTGGGTATCCGTTGCACCAAAACATAAATCTTGAGCACAGTAGCGCAAATCCCAATCGTTATCCCTCAATAAACTCCACATTCTTGTTCCTGCAAAATCCTTATTAATAAGAGTTTTTTTCGTCAACATATCAAAATCGTTCGCAGAAGAGGTCTCTATAGGTATATAAGCAAGGGTATCCTGATTTGAATACACCTGTTGAATAGTATCAATTCCTTGCTCAATACTATTAGCAGAAAACCATACCCTTTCAAATTTATAATAAACTCCCGTTGTATTATCGGTTCGCTCAAGAACCTTATAGCGCACATAACTTACTTCATTTATTATATTAGGATTTGGATATTCATTTTTATAATAAGTCTCACGATATTGAAAGATATCACCCACAGCATAGTTGTATACATCCGCACTTCCTATTCTAAAGAGTCCCTTTTGTAACTCAACCGAACCGGCAATATCAAACACCTTATGATCAACCGGGAAATTGCTAATATCAAATCCTTTGATCAATCCATAGCTCTTTAAAACCTTTAGCTCTACACCTGTCCATCCTGTTGTGGTAATGGTAACTCCATTCTGATCCTTTACAAAAATCTCATAAGTTTTAACCAAATCCGTAACACCTAAGATATCCTCCAATTGAATTGAAACACACTTGAGATAATAGGTATAATCCTCGAAAGAAATAAACTTCCTTGATTGACCAACGGTGAGGGAAGAGTTAATTATAGCTGTATCCCCATCATGAGTAAACAGAAGCCAGAGAGAGTCACTATGACGCTCAATAATACCACCAAGAAGACCATACTTAGTAAAAGAGATACAATCCTGACTACCCCAAAATCCACAATTCAATGAAATTTTATCAGGATAATCACCCACAAATGGAGATGTATAAAAACGAGTAACATTGCCTACATCAACAGATGAATCGATCGCTAACGAATATGTACTATCCGATATATCTATGAGATATAAGTTCTTGGTACCAACCCTAACCAGACTGTAGTCTTGCGACATTAATTGAATAGTTAAGAAAAACATCATCGTTACTAATGAAATATTCCTCATACGTCAGCTCTTAGGTTAATTTTTGACTTCATAAAGGTTCAGTAAAGGCTGAATCCTTTAGATTATCTGCAACAAATATAATACAAATGGATCGCAGATTCAACCTATGCTGTATTTCCAAAATTATTCGCCGATTTACCCGTTGCCAGTCTTAAATACGAGCTTGAAGAAGAGGGGATAAATCACCTCTATAGTGCACGACTTACCGCTAAAGGAGACAACGAAATCCTAGCAATCGTTAGAGAAATAACCATTTAAATCAACTCATTATCACTCAAACAACAATATTCAAAATCTATTTGGAGAGCGAGGTGAGAAATCCATGCTTAAAATCTCCACCATGTAGGTTAAATCTCATCGTATGAAAACACTTCAAATATAAAATTCACATTTTTTTAAAAAAAAAGACAATTTAACACTTAAGAATATGATATTACTATATTTGTATGACCTATTCCTTATAAAAACCTAAATAACCCAAAATGAAAAACTTTTACATTATTGTGCTGGCCTTATTATCGCCAGCCTTTCTCTTTTCGCAAAATTTCGCTCTCCTTAACCAAGACACAAAATCTTTGTACTCTGTTAATGAGACAGGAAAAACCTTCTCACTCTCTATTGAGAACATGTTTACTGCAAATGGCAACACCATTTACACAACATTCCATATCCCAGGGGATTCATTAACGGCTAATGATTGCTGTAATGCAACTTTAGGAACAGTAGTTACAGATTACGGCCTAATTGGTGATACAATAATAAAGCAACCAAACGAAACATGGCTTCTGTTTAACCATTCAAATGATTCTGTATACATTAACCCCCAATTAAACCTCGGTGAGGAAAATATGATGGCCACAATTAATGGGGTTAAATACATACTCATCTGTACAGGTATTAACCAAGAGAATATTTTGCAAACATCTGACTTGGTTAAGACATTTAAAATTCAGGCGAAAGATCTTAACAACAATAATATATCTTCTCTCTGGAACGATAAAGAGATAAAAGTTAGCCAGAACAATGGCCTTATCGCAGGTTGTGGTATTAAGTTTTTCCCTGACAGTTTGCAGACGTTTCAGCTTGAAGGGTCTGTCCCAATGCAGCAAGGACTCTATCTTATAAGTAGTGCTATGATCTATGACTTTCAACCGGGTGATCAATTTCAATACAAAAAAAGAGATTACCTAAAACGATATCCCTATCCTGAACAAAATCATGACTCTTCATGGTATGAAAAGCATACCATATTACAAAGAGTTGATTTTCCAGAAAAGGTAACTTATAAGATTCAAAAGAGATGGTTCTTAGTTAATAGTTTGATCGAATATATCGATACAGTAGACGTTGAATATTCTAAGATAGATACAATTTCAATAATTCCAATCGAATATTTTCCCTTTAAGAACATGTCACCAAGTACTCAAACTCTACTATATAAAGAGTTATTTAATGATGTCTCATTCTGGACATACGACACCTACGAAGACTACAATTTGTGGTACTGTTCTTCTTCAAACACGTTAATAGTGTGTAATGAGCCTGCCTCTATTGGCTATTATCAAAAAAAACAGAACATAGGATTAGGACTCTGCTATTACATATATATAGATGATTGGGACAATATTACTGAATATAGGCATGAAGTAATCACGACTACAATCGTGTACTTCAAGAAAGGTAATCTCATTTGGAATTCGCCATTCTTCGTTGGAACAGAGCAACCCTTTTCTGATCAAGTCGCCTTAAGCCTGATTCCAAATCCAGCTAATGACAAAATCAGAATTAACTCCCCCATCTCAGGAACCCTCCAAATAATAGACTTGAATGGTCAGATTGTATATTCAAATATGATTAAAGAGAACTCTCCTGAGGAATTATCGATCGCACAATACAGCAGCGGGATCTACTTAGTTAGGATCACAAATAATAAAACGGCAATCACAAAAAAGTTTATAAAGAACTAACAGGATGAAGCAAAGTAAAGATAAGAACTCTAATACGTTCTTATCTTTACTTTTCTTCCTATAAAAATCCCACATATCTCCTGACGGCTACTTTATTGAACTTGAACTATAAAATCAACTTTCATAAAGACCTATCGGTAACACAAATAGTCTGACCATTTCCTTATAAATCAAAAAAATCTTAAAATGAAAAACCTTTACCTTATTATTCTGACATTATTATCACCAGCCTTTCTCTTCTCGCAAAATTTCGCTCTCCTTAACCAAGACACAAAATCTTTGTACTCTGTTAATGAGACAGGAAAGACCTTCTCACTCTCCATTGAGAACATGTTTACTGCAAACGGTAACTCTTTCTACGCAACACTTCTTATTCCTCAAACAATTTATGATGTCTCAGACACATGGTGTTCATTTTCGCCAGGTCGATCAATTACCAATTGCGCCTTACTTGGCGACACGATAATTAGAAAGGCTGATGAAACCTGGGTATTCTTTAATATCACTAATGACTCCATCTATTTCAATCCTAATCTAAATCAAGGATCTGAACAACTACTGGCTCAATTTGATAATATTAAATACACACTTTCATGTACCTCAATTGGGCAAGAGAATTTTCTTCAGACCACCGATCAGGTCAAAACCTTTACGCTTCAAGCAAAGGACATGAATAACAACAACATCTCCTCACCCTGGAACGGCAAAGAGGTTAAAGTGAGTCAAAATAGCGGGATAATTGAGGGTGTTAATTTCAAAAACTTCCCCGACAGCATCCAAACATTTCAGATAATTGGGTCTATTCCACTTCAACAGGGAATATATCGGATTAGTAGTGCAGACATATACGATTTTCAACCAGGTGATATTTTCCAGCACCGTAACAGAGACTATATAGAAAGCTATCCTAATACGACTCAAAATCACGACTCCATCTGGTTTGAGAAAATAACAATTCTTGAACGAACTGACTTTACAGATTCCGTTGTTTACCTCATTCAAAAGAAATGGTTTATGGATAATAGCTTAAATGAAAATATTGACACTGTAACGAGTTCATTCCCGAAAACGGATACAATTGCTATTGTTCCAATTGAGAAGCCAGTTCTAATTGAAAATGTAGCCTATTGGGATAAATCTTTCCAGCAAGTTCAACTTGACACAGAAAAATATTGGAATTACTCAAAAAACTATAATGATGGAGATATTTATTGCCCTGTGACTAATTGCATCACAAATCCATCATCTGGTTCTTATTATGGTTACAAATCAATCGACAGGACCTTAGAACTTGGATTATTTCAATCTATGGATTTTGCCCAATATGAAATCCCTACGGAACATTACTTTCGTGAAATATCATCTAGACTTGTCTATTTCAAAAAGGGTAATGTAACCTGGGGGGTTCAGTACATAGTTGGTGAGGAAGAAATAACTAAGAAATCAAAACCATTAACTATCTCGCCCAATCCGGCACATGATAACGTTAGAATAGAATCACCCATCTCAGGTCTTGTGCAGATTATTGATTTAACAGGAAAGACAGTCTATTCAAGCACCATCACAGAGAACTCATCTGAGTCTCTGCCAACCCAAAACCTGGAAAGAGGACTTTACCTAATTAGAGTTATTAACAAAAGTACCTCACTAACACAGAAGTTTATAAAAGACTAAAGGGCGACAAGCTCTTAAATAGGTCTTTGAGGTACGGATATATGAGTGACATCACTATCCTTTTTTTGAAAAAGATAACCTAATCACAAGTATTATATATAATGTAAAAAGGCCGTCATGTTTCCATGACGGCCTTTTTACATTTATTCAATTGGACTACAACTGATCGATACCTTTGGTAACAATCTCATAAGCATCTGTGGCAATAACCAGTTCCTCATTTGTTGGAACAACCATTACCTTAACCTTTGATTCAGGGTTGGTAAGCATCACCTCTTTACCTTTTAAGCCGTGATTCAACTCAAAGTTAAAGTCGACACCCATCCATTCCATATCAGTCATTACCTCCTTACGGGTATTGAAGTCGTTTTCTCCAACACCACCCGTAAAGATAATGACATCAACACCACCCATAGCAGCGGCATAAGAGCCAACATACTTTTTAACACGATATTGGAACATTTTCAGAGCAACCTGAGCTCTTTCATGACCCTCTTCAGCAGCAATTTCAAGATCACGCATATCACTTGAAATACCACTTACACCTAACATACCGCTAAATTTATTAATCAAAGTATTGATGGTGCTAATACCGATCTCCTCCTTATCTGCAATACGCAAGAGAGCACCGGCATCAACATCACCGGTACGAGTTCCCATGATAAGTCCTTCGATTGGTGTCATACCCATGGAGGTATCCATCGACTTACCATTCTTAATAGCTGCGATAGAGGCACCATTACCTAGGTGACAAGTGATAATCTTCAAATCCTTAATATCGGCACCTAAGATCTCAGCAGCTCTTAAAGAGACATACTTATGACTTGAGCCATGGAATCCATAACGACGAATTCTATACTTCTCATAAAGAGAATATGGAAGTCCGTACAGGTAAGTATAATCAGGCATCGTTTGATGGAAAGCCGTATCAAACACACCAGCTTGAGGAACCTCAGGTAACAGACGAGTAATAGAATAGATACCCTCGAGATTAGGTGGGTTATGAAGCGGAGCCAGATCAATACACTCCTCGAGAGCTGCAACTACTTGCGGAGTAATCTTCACAGATCCACCGAATTTCTCGCCAGCGTGCACAACACGGTGACCCACTGCGTCAATCTCGTTCAAGCTTTTTAGGCTACCATATTCGGGATTTACTAATAGGCCGAGTAAATACTCAATACCACTCTGATGATCGAGAATCTCACCCTCAACCTTTACCTCGGCTCCATCATTTCTTTTCTGCTTAATAGAAGCACCACGTAAACCAATCTTATCAACCAAACCCTTAGCTAATACATTAGCAGAAGGCATTTCAAACAGCTGGTATTTGATAGAAGAACTTCCACAGTTCAAAACAATAATCTTCATAATTGAATTTCTTTAAAGGTGTTGTACCTGATTACTATTCACGACCTAATTTTGACAGTGGACCGACCTTCTTTACCTTACGGCCATCCTCCCAACGATAGAATCCTTCTCCGCTATGCATGCCATTTAGGCCAGCCCTGACCATCCTTTTCAATAGAGGGGAGGGTTTATACTTTAGCTGACCAAACTCAGCATAGAGATTTTCCATCCATTTTAATAGTTTATCTAATCCAATACGATCAGCAAGTTCAAAAGGCCCCATCATATTTCCAGAGGCCTCTTTCATGGTTCTATCAATATCAGACACAGAGGCCACACCCTCCATTAAAATCTCGCAAGCTTCATTAACAAAAGGAATGATCATACGAGTACTGATATTACCTGGAGATTCTGCTACATGAACAACCTCTTTTCCAATCATCTTAGCAAATTTTGCTAACATCTCATAGGCCTCATCAGAGGTGCGCTGACATCTTACAACCTCCACAATACTAACCTCTCTTACAGGACTAATAAAATGCATACCAAGAGCTCTTTCTGGATGCTTCAGAGCGGCAGCTAAATCACTTATCATCAGAGTCGCTGTATTACTTGCTATGACGCAATCCTGACGAACAATCTCTTCGATTTTAACAAAAACACTCTTTCTAATTTCAAGACTTGTTCCGGGCTTCCTTGAGTTAATTGTTTCTATAACCACATCACACTCAGCCAAGATAGAGAAATCATGACTTCCTGTAATACGAGATAAAATCAACTTCTTTTCATTCGGAGTCATCCCCCATTTGTTAATGATCTGATCAAGCGTTAAAGCCATACTTTGTTGTGCCTCAACCACCTTTTCCTCATTTACATCTACAAAAACCACATCGATGCCATACTGACTACATTGTAATGCAATCTGTTGCCCCATCTCTCCACAACCAACGATACCTACCTTGTGTAGCATACCCTTCTGTGGCGTCTTCTTATTAAGCGCAAGATCTTCTAAGCGTAAACCCATTTGATAATAAATTAAATATATGGAAATTCTAAAGACCGTAAATCTCGGCAAAGATACACAGTTTCCCCAAGAGCACAACCGCCCTCCTGTGCTATAGTCGAAGTCATTACGTTAAAAATTGAGTCGTTTTTTCCTCAGCCCCCCGTTAAAACAGATTAGTAATCAATCATAACACAGAGTACGTACCTCTCCTCTCCGTATCCTCTCCATATCTGGCCCAATAATGAACGGACAAATAGGGAGAGGATATGGAGAGCATACGGAGAGGTAAAATAGAATAGCTGAATTCTAGCTGATTACAACTAACCCATCTTAGAGGGTAAGATACAAAATCAAAAAGAAGAATTTAATCTAAAATCAAATTTGCGACCGATGATATTACTCATTATCGGCTAAGAACCGAAATCCAAGTCGTTTACCTGTAGCCATCTTCATATTATTGATAGCACTTTGAATCATCGCCACGTTAGCAATTTTCATCTCATCAAAGGGAGGAATCAACAGATCAAAGTTAATAGTATACAAGATCGCCGACCTAATAAAATCAGTTGAGGTCTCTGGAGTAAGTATAGAGGTAGGGAAATTATGATAAAGTTGCCCAAGTTCTCTTTTGCCCTCTATAAAATAATGCAGATCTTTATTGATGAAGATACGTCCGATCAGATAGCCGAGGTCATTCTCACGATTATACTTAAACGAATCAGCCAAGAAGTTATAAACATGGATGACTCCACAATAGCTTCTATCTTTATCTTCCCGAATATAGGAGGATCGCATCAAATCATGATCTCTTGGGATCTCGAAAACATTGGTATGCATTAAGAACACAAGTACATCACCTGCGAATTGGAGCTCAATTTGAAACTCCCCTTTATCTCTATATTCAAATGTAATACGTTCCCGTTCGCTCGACATCTCGGCATGAAACTTCTGATTCATGCCTCTGATTATTTGCTTAAACTGCTTAAAGCAATTATAGGTGTTATCATAAACAACCTGTTTTACAATTGCCTTTTTTCGTAGCTGGTCGAACAATTGATCATCAGTTAACTGATTGTCCATAATGAGATTTATTTATCAATCTATTCAAAGGTAAAACTAACCTGAAACATTTTCGACTTCATCTTATCTATCGATGTAGTATAAAGTGTCTGATCCTTGACTAAGATATTTCCAAATCCATATGTCATTCGTAACTCGACTCCAAACTTAAAATAGACAGTATAAAAATCAAAGATAACACCGGCATCCATAGCATAGTCACTACTCTTTAGCTTCACGACTACATTTTCAGATTGATCAATGTCATCTTTTCTGGATGCCAGATCAATCTTAAAGTTACCACCGACATATACTGATGCTCTGAAATTATGTACCCTGGCTGATTTATACCGCAGATAGAGGGGGAAATCAATATAAGTCGACGAGATATTCTTATCAACGGTGACATCTAAAGAATCACCATTGGTATAATTTATCATGTGATAACTTACCTGCCTCTCACCGAACTGAAGTCCTGGAAGAAATCGCAGATCGAAATAATTGCCTAACCTTAAATTAGACACCAACCCAATACTAAAACCCGGAATAGGCTTCGAGGTAACACCTTGCAGTAGGACAGAATCAGTCAACATATCTGGCACCTCAGCCTTAGTATAGATACGTTGAAACCCATCAGCAGGCTGAATAGTGAAAAACATTTGATTTGCACCTAAATAAAACCCGAAGTGCTTCTTTGCAAGATCAAACTTCACAAGATTGGGTAGCCCAGCCTTATTTTGTCCATATATTAACCCTGGCACAAAAGCCAGTAAAAGAGCTAAAATAACAGTTCTAAAGTTCATTAATCTTTCCATTGACATGGTAAACGTCAAACTACGGATTTTATTTTCAGTGTCGATAATGACAATTGGCAAAGGTACAAGGAAAAATAATAGTATATACCTATACAATTAGACAACCCACCTCAATTAAGATCCTCAATCAACCAAATACTTAAACAAGATATTTCCAAAAACCTCGCCCCTATTGCTCCATGTGTTTTCAGCTGCAACAGACATCCTTTTATCTATCCACTGCCTAGAGTCCTCTGCTAAGGCTAATTCAATCTTCTTCTCAAATTCCTCAGCGCTTTCTGCGATATACACCACCTCCTTCACTCTATTCAACACCGACGGAGAGAAATTTAAAGCCACAACCGGCTTACCTCCTCCTAAATATTCATATAGCTTCAAAGGAAAAATAGTCTCACTTACCGCATCCCGCTTATACGGAATGATCGCCACATCAAATCCTTTTAAAATTGAGGGAAGCTCAGAATATGGCCACTTCCCGGTAAACACAACGTTGGTCATCTTCTTTAGTTCATCAGGAACCCATTGCCATTGAACCGGACCAGCTAAAAGAAGAGTCCATTCTTTCCGCTTTTTAAATACATTAATCAGTATATTAAAATCGGATCGTCGTTCAACCAAACCATAGTAACCAATTACAGGTTTTGAAATTCCAACTACAGAATGATGTACAGGCAATGAGACCTCCTGAGCCTGCTTGAAATGATCATAATCAGCAGCATTATACACCACTTCACTATTTCGATTAAAAGGAAGGTTCCGCTCAAAAAGAGCATCTGAAGTATTAATAACCAAATCAGATGATACCATTATCTCTTTTTCCAACCTTAGCCCATGCTTGGCAGAATAATCCTTTGTAATCTGGTCAACACAAAAATAGGCCGAAAGGATTGGCTTAACCCAATTAACCACCTCAGGATAATAAAAATCAAAACAATTAATAAAAATTGGCTTCTCTATTCTCATCCTTCTCATCGCCCTCCTAACCCTAATGCCTATCATGATGTGATTAATCTTCGCAAAAAGGTTGTAAAACCCTCCTTCAGGAAGTGGGTTAATTGGAAAGACCGCCGGAAGATTTAAGATGGTCATATTCGCACCGTCATAAACCCTGCTCTCAAGTCCGGAAGCAAAAGGTATAAACCACTTTATTCGCCGTTTCACACCAGAAGTCTTTCTCTCCTTAATAATATCTAAGAAATTATACGGATGATCTATGTACAAAACCCGGTTCTTTCGTGCAAGCTCAGTGCTGATTTTAAAGCCTGCTGCAATGACATGAGCATCAGAACGGGTCAATCCCAGAACAATTATATCCTTATTCTCCAGCATCACCTATGTATTTGTCATAAATATACATCAAATGTTCAATCTTTACCGTTGTCACTAAAATTTCTGCCCCTTATCTTAACATCACAATTCATTATCCAGCCTATAAATTTTCCATTCTATTAAGCACCCCCCTTGAACAAAGAGTTCAAATTGATTGTTTATGTAGACAAATTCCAAATAAGACTACTTATGGCCGATGGCTAAGAGACTTAACGAGGATTTTTTCACTCAAGCTATTATTAAATCACTAAGAATAAAATGTTCAAAGAATTCAGTCCGCTTGAAGACAAACTGTTTCAGGTCATGGATAAGGACGGCGAGATTATCGCTCCCGAGTGGATGCCTGAGATCAGTGAAGAAAGGCTAGTAAAGGCTTTTAAAGACATGCTCTTTGCCCGCACCGCCGACATTATGGCTGTATCTTATCAGCGTCAGGGAAGAATGTTTACCTACCCACCTAACTTTGGTCAAGAAGCAATATCCGGTGGCATGGCCATCGTGATGAGAGACCAAGACTGGCTAGTGCCTGCTTTCAGAGAGCTAGGTGCATGGCTGGCTAAAGGGGCTTCTCTTCGTGACATCTTCCTGTATTTTATGGGTTATGAAGAGGGTACCGTTTTCCGTGGGGCCAACAATATGGTACCCATTTCGGTGCCTATCGCATCTCAAATAGTTCATGCAGCTGGAATAGGTTATGCTATAAATTACAATAAAAAAGATGAGGTTGTTTATGCGGTAGTAGGCGATGGTGGAACATCAGAGGGTGACTTTGCTGAAGGACTTAACTTCGCAGCCGTTTGGAATGCACCTGTTGTCTATATTGTGCAGAATAACCAATTTGCCATCTCTGTTCCTTTCAAAAAACAGACTCGTTCAATAAATATCGCTGTTAAAGGTATCGCCTTTGGTGTTGACAGCATCAAAGTTGATGGAAATGACCTTTTTGCAATGACCAAAGCGGTTCAGGTGGCTCATGAACATGCCGCTTCAGGTAAAGGACCGGTTTTAATTGAAGCCGTTACCTATAGAAGAGGAGCTCATACCACCTCCGATGACCCCACTAAATACAGAACCAAAGAGGAGGAAGAGTCATGGGCATGTTATGACCCTATCGACAGACTTCGCAAATACCTGGTGAAAAAGAACCTGTGGGATGAGAGCAAAGAAGAATCTCTCATATCAGAGTACAAAAAAGAGGTCGATCGTCAGTTTGAGGCAGCCGAGAACTATGCGCCATACCCACTGGAGGATGTCTTTAAATACCTCTATGTTGATATGCCGGATGATTTAAAAGTACAGAAAGTTGAACATGAAAAATTCCTTAAGTGGAAGGAGGGCCTGAAATGAAAGTAATGACAATGGTACAGGCAGTTACTGATGCCTTAGATATAAAACTAACCGAAGATCCCACCATCGTAACCTTCGGTGAAGATGTTGGTGTTGAGGGTGGTGTATTCAGAGTTACGGAAGGTTTACAAAAGAAACATGGCGAACATCGTGTTTTCGATAGCCCTTTGGCCGAATCAGGTATAGTTGGTTCCGCCGTAGGTATGGCAATGGCCGGACTTAGACCTGTTGTCGAGATGCAGTTCTGCGGCTTTGTTTATCCTGCCTTTAATCAGATCATCAGCCATGCCGCGCGTATCCATAACAGAAGCCGTGGAAGATATAAAACCCCAATGGTGATCCGCTTCCCCTATGGCGGTGGCATCAACGCGCTCGAACACCATTCGGAAAGCATGGAGATACTTTATGCCCATATCCCGGGACTTAAAGTGGTGGTTCCTTCTACTCCTTATGATGCTAAAGGACTCTTGATCTCTGCTATTGAAAGTGATGATACCATCATCTTCATGGAACCAAAGAGAATCTACAGAGCTATCAAACAAGAGGTTCCCGAAGAGAAATTCACTATCCCCATCGGCAAGGCTAAAGTACTCTCAGAAGGTACTGATGTGACTGTTGTTGCTTACGGAGCAATGATCAGAGAGGCTCAAAAAGCACTAGCTCTGGCTAAAAAAGATGGTATCTCAGCAGAATTAATCGACCTCAGAACCATCTATCCTATCGATAGAGAGACTATTGCTCAGAGTGTCAAAAAGACCGGTCGATTAGTTGTAGTTCACGAAGGCCCTACCACTTTTGGTGTAGCAGCTGAAATAAGCGCAATGGTTGAGGAGGATGTCTTCCAACACCTTGAAGCACCAGTAACCCGTGTCACCGGTTTTGATACCATTGTGCCTCTTCCCCGTGGCGAACACCACTACATCATTTCTCCCGAAAAAATCTATTACGGGATCCAAAAATCAGTTCGTTACTAACCAATAACCATCGGTTGGATATAACGTAAAAAAGAAAAACAATGAGATACATTTTTAACTTTCCGGATATTGGAGAAGGACTGGATGAGGGTACAATCGCCGAATGGTATGTCCAAAAAGGACAAAAAATTGAATCTGGTCAACCTCTGGTCAATATGGAAACCGATAAAGTGGTTACTGATATTCCCTCACCTAAATCAGGGACTATCGTAGCTATCTACGGAAAGCCTGGTGAAACCATCCATGTAGGCTCTCCTCTCGTGGAGATCGAAATAGAGGGTGTAGAAGGCCAAGCAGCCGTTGAGGAAGCAAATAAAGTTGAACCAGTAAACGAAGAGGGTGCCGGTGTTGTCGGAACACTCGAAGTTGCCGGAAATAGCGCATATCTTCCATCCAGCAATGAGGGAATCTCAACTAAATCAGAGGAGCAGGCTCCTACCTCAAAAACTCAAAAGAAAGCCATAAGCACTCCCGTCGCCAGAGCAATGGCGAAAGACCTTGGTGTCGATATCAACTTAGTTACCGGCACAGGCCCAGGCGGAAGAGTGACCACTGCTGACATTGAGAAATTCATTGAGAAGGGTCGCACGGCTCTACCAAGCCAAACACAAGCAGGCACCTCTGCACCTAAGCAGACCGAGATGCTGGTTGAGTATGAACCGCTGACTCAAATCAGAAAGACCATTGCTAAAAACATGATTCAATCAAAGCATAATGCTGCCCACATGACCGTCTTCGACGAGATTGAGGTTAGCGAATTGATTCGAATCAGAGCTAAATACAAAGCAGGCCTCGCCAATGAGGGTGTCAAACTTAGTTACCTGCCTTTCGTTATCAAAGCAGTTGCCGTGGCGCTGAGACATCACAAGGCTCTCAATGCTCAGATGGACATGGATAACAACCGTGTCATCTACAAACGTTTTTATAACATCGGCATCGCTGTCGATACTGAAGATGGCCTAGTGGTTCCTGTTATTAAAAACGCAGACCAGCTATCAATCAAAGAGATTGCAGCCCGTCTGAATGAGATATCAGAAAAAGCAAGGTCAAGAAAACTCACCATGGACGACATGAAAGATGGCACCTTTACCATCACCAACTATGGCTCCATTGGAGGTCAGTTTGCAGTACCGGTCATAAACTATCCTCAGGTTGGTATCCTGGGAGTAGGCCGAATGATCGAGAAACCCGTCATTAAAGATGATCAGATTCAAAAGGGGACTATCTTACCGCTATCTCTTTCGGTCGACCATCGCATCGTTGATGGAGGAGAGGTTACTCGCTTCCTGAATCGTGTAATGGGCTATCTTGAAGATCCTGTATCACTTGTCATTGCTTAACCCCTAAAGAATATCAACATGGAATATGATGTAATCATAATAGGTGCGGGACCTGCCGGCTATGTAGCCGCAATCCGTGCCGGCCAGGTAGGCCTTAAGACCGCATTGATCGAGAAATCACAGATCGGTGGCATGTGTCTCAACTGGGGATGCATTCCAAGTAAAGCTATCATTGAAAGCGGACGACTCTATAAGAGAATCAAGAACGATGCACCGATCTTCGGAATCGAAGGCATTGATCGGATGAAACTAACGTTCAACTGGAAAATAGCAAACGACCGTGCAATGTCAGTCGTAAAGAAGCTCACCAATGGCGTTAGTTATCTACTTAAAAAGAATGGTGTTGAGGTAATTCAGGGAACAGCCAGAATAACCTCATCAAATAGCGTGACGGTCGATAATCGCAATATTTCAGCCAAGAATATAATTATCGCAACCGGTTCCTATCATGAACCATTAAAAGCTGCTCTTCCCAAAGAAAAGGTACTCGAGCTATACAACCTATACAAACTCGATGAGCTACCCAGAAACATTGTAATTGTAGGTGAAAGTTCTATCGCAGTAGAGTTAGCCCAATTCTTCGCTATGGTAGATCGCAATGTCACGCTATTAGTGCCTGGTGATAGAATCATGCCTTTAGCCGACGATTATCTTGCTAATTACATGGTGGGCAGACTAAAGAAGGATAAGATAGATGTAATCTTTGATGCAGCAAACCTTGCCGATGGTTCAACCTTCGATGGTGACGAGCTAATTGTTGGTAACCATAGAATCAAATGTGATCTGGTTGTAAATAGTAAGTCACGCAAAGGAGTAATGGTACCATCAGATATCGAAATTGCGACGGAGGATGGATTCATTACCACCAATGAGTACTTCCAGACCAACTACGAAAACATCTTTGCCGTAGGTGATGTAAACGGGAAGAGTCCCTTTGCACATGTCGGTTCAGCTCAAGGTCTGCATACAATCAACTTCATCAAAGGGATTAGAGAAGAGCTCACACCTGATCTATACCCAATGAACATGTACTCTGATCCTGAGATTGCTCAGATTGGCAGCACCGAGAAACAGCTTTATGAATCAGGAGTCAAATTCAAAATCAGTGAGTTTCCTCTATCGGCCAATGGAAAGGCATTAGCAGAAGGCTATTCAGAAGGCTTTATCCGGATGTTATCTGAAGAGAAATACGGAAAAGTATTAGGAGTTCAGATTGTAGCACCCAATGCCACCGATATGATTGCCGAGGCAGCTGCCTTTATGTCGGTAGAAAGCACCGTTTACGATGTAGCTAAGACTATCCATGCCCATCCAACCATCTCCGAGATCTATATGGAGGCTGGGTTCGGTGCAGTTGATAAGGCAATACATATCTAATTGATCCTTCCGTAGCGATAAGAACCAATTAATTGTAAACTAAATAGGCTGTTAAACTTCCGTTTAACAGCCTATTGTTTTATTGGTAAAATGAATAACTCAAACGATTAGCCGAAACATTTTCAATTTGTACTACTCCTTCAAAAACACAATAATCTCGGAATAGAATCCAAGAAAATGGCTATTTTCTTGGATTACATTCCTAATTATCGGAAATCATCCTCAAAACTCTGTATGTTTTCATTCTTAGGTGACTTCTTAAAACACTCCAGTTAAGTATTTGAGTCACTTACCTAGTCAAGACAAAAATCACTGCATAATCTGGATTAATCTCTTTTTCATTTCTTTTCGCCAAAAGTCTTCTACCAGCTGTTACCGTGCCTTTCGTGGTTTTATACTCCTTTTTAACCACGAAAAACACGAAAAACACGAAAGTCTTCTTCCAGGAGTTTTCGTGCCTTTCGTGGTTTTATACTCCTTTTTAACCACGAAAAACACGAAAAACACGAAAATCTTTTTCTAGTAGTTTTCGTGCCTTTCGTGGTTTTATACTTCTTTTTAACCACGAAAAACACTAAAAACACGAAAGTCTTCTTGCAGCCGTTTTCGTGCCTTTCGTGGTTTTATACTTCTTTTTAACCACGAAAAACACTAAAAACACGAAAGTCTTCTTGCAGCCGTTTTCGTGCCTTTCGTGGTTTTATACTCCTTTTTAACCACGAAAAACACTAAATACACGAAAGTCTTCTTCCAGGAGTTTTCGTGCCTTTCGTGGTTTTATACTCCTTTTTAACCACGAAAAACACTAAAAACACGAAAGTCTTCTTCCAGGAGTTTTCGTGCCTTTCGTGGTTTTATACTTCTTTTTAACCACGAAAAACACTAAAAACACGAAAATCTTCTTCCAGGAGTTTTCGTGCCTTTCGTGCCTTTCGTGGTTTAAAGGATCTACAAATCATTTTTCATAAAAAAGTTGCAAGATGGGTTAACATCCATGGGACTAAACCACTAAGAGAGTAACCATGAACTTAAACAGATTTTGCAGCATCTAATCCATAGAACATTTCTTACACCTCTAATCCAAAATATTTGGACCATCAATCGGAGGTCTACCAGAAATCATAACTAAAGCACATGGCATATTACATTACAAAAAGAAAAACTGTGTGGATATGACTGATATAGCAGGGTGGGTATCGTCGAAATACGCGGCCACCAACTTACTTTGGCAAAGAACCACAAAATATATCCTATTTTTTTAAACTAATAAAAAGGTTCATCCCAAATTACAAATTTGATTATTCTAACTGAAGTCCGTCTTTTACGATCTTCACAAACAGCCTATCTATATCATCGCACTTTGCCCCAGAAATGCCAAAAATCAATTTCTTTCCACTCAAAACTCATTTGATCACATGCCATTACAAACTTGTACTTTTATCCAAGGTTGAGACGCAATAAATCGTAGAGAGACTCGATAAATCACATTTCCACAGCACAAACCAAACGATATAAGGTAATTGAAACGAAAAATCATTCCTATTTCCAGTTTCCAAATCGCCATTTAGAAGACCAAACTTCATCTCTTGCTAATTTGAACCTCTTTAGAAAAGTCAAAAAACCTAACCAATTGATTATCCGTATTTTATATATTTTATCTGAAAAATTTGTAACTAATTGTTTTTATGACCGTTACAACTACCTCTCCCTATCCTCTCCGTTCTCTCTCCCATGACCGTACTTTAAAGCCATTACAAGTAGAGGTTTTTAGATAACAATGCTCCAGTTTGCGAGTAATGCCTCAGCCATTATTCTATTGAATATCAACCAATTTAGAACAATATTTGTACAGTAATACTCTCAAACAAATCTCAATTCTATAACTATCTACTCCCAGTTTTATCGTTCATTACATGGAGAGAATACGGAGAGGATACGGAGAAGTAACAAATAGGTAATAGCTATATCACCCATCGAAACACAACTTAAGTGGCAACGTAATGATGTAGTTTAACTGACGCTGTTCACGATCAATCAACACATTATTCACGATGAATCAATTATCATCTCTGAACAAAACACATCACTTGAATCGAGGCCGTACTAAAGGAATAACTTTGATAAGGCACTTTAAATATCCTGATAAACCATCACTAGTGAATGAATACTCCATACTAGAACCTAACAAATTTCATTGCTAATAGGCTGGTCTTTTATTACAATTGTCCTCCCACCCCTTTAAACTTCTCAATAAACGCAGTTAACTTCTGAAAAACACTCTGCTTCTTAGTCAAATACTGAGGGTTTAAAGGACTCATTTTCGGTAAAAGTGCATTAAGTTCTGTACCATTTTCACTTGCATACTCACGTCGTAAAGAAGTCAATATATAACGCTTTGCCTCCTCAACATTAAGATTCTCTTCTGTGATTAATTCCAATGCCTCTGCTTTCTGCTTGCTTTGAGCGTATGCAAAGAATGTATCAATAACATTCACTTTATCTTTAAGGGTATCAAGGTCGGTCTCATTTATAAAATCAACAACTAAACTTTCTTTTGCTCTATTACCAACACTAGCACGAATAACCCTGCGTATCTCAGTAATTAAAGTGTCTTTGTCTTTAGTTTTCTTGTTATGCTCAAAGATCAATTCAAGAATATAATCAAGGTTGATCTCTTGTGATTTTAGTAGGTCTATCTCGAACACTACATCATCCCAATCAATCTTTGATTTCTCAGGTTCTTTTCCAGAGCGTTCACGCCTTAACCAGTCACGTATATCATTATAAGTGGAGCGATAATCCTGAACCGTTCTCTCTTTGAGCAACTCAATTTTTTGCATTGTTGCAATATCCTCATCAGTCACAAAATGAGTTCTCTTAAATTCTTCAATTGCATCAGGATTATTTATGTCAATTGCTTGAAATTCTTTAAGATGATTAAATTCATCGTAATTCTGGAGTATGTTCTCTACTCGCAAGTATTCTCCGAATAATTTTGCAAATTCCTTTTTGTCTTTCTCCTTTACAATCTCGTCAGGGTTAGGGAATTTCTCTTTTAATTCTTTGACAACCTCAACATAACCTCTGCGTGCTTCACCGGTAACAATATCTGTAAAGCCCTCTAAGTATTCTTTATAGCTCTTTTCAAGAACCACATTCTTGGTATTGCTATCCCCGAAAAGCGTTATGGCATCAATTGTGGCTGTTTCTAAATTTCTGAACGTAACAATATTCCCAAAAGTTTTTGTTGCATCATAAATACGATTGGTACGCGAAAAGGCTTGTATTAAACCATGATAACGCAAATTCTTATCAACAAACAGCGTATTGAGTGTAGGAGCATCAAAACCTGTGAGGAACATTCCAACAACAATTATAAGATCAACCTCTTTGTTCTTTACACGCTTGGCAAGGTCACGATAATAATTCTGAAACTCATTGCTATCAACTCCATAACTGGTCTTGAACATCGCATTATAGTCATTGATAGCTTTAGTTAAAAACTCCTTGGCACTAACATCCATAGCAGATGGCTCAAAGCTCTCGTCAACGATATCACCTATTGCGCTCTGCTCTTCGTTTGCTGCAAAAGAGAAGATTGTTGCAATCTTTAATGGCTTTTCACTATCTCTTTGCTGTTTACTTAATTCCTCATAATAGCATTTGGCTGCATCCACACTACTTACGGCAAACATGGCATTGAAGCCTCTGTTGCTTCCTTGGCTTCTGTGGGTTTTTATCTTGAAATTCTGTAAGATGTATTGAGATATCTCTTTAATGCGATTAGGATGAAGTAAAGCTATTTTGTTTTCTGCCGCACTCAGCTTCATCTCATCTATCTCACTTTCTATATTTTTAAACTGTGGACGAACATCATTATAGTCCACTTTGAATTTCAGAACTTTTTCATCTCTAATAGCATCCGTAATCACATAAGAGTGCAATTCACGGCCAAAAACACTTGCAGTAGTATCGGCTCCTAGTGCATTTTGCGGAAAGATGGGCGTTCCGGTAAAACCGAATTGATAGAACTTTTTAAACTTCTTGTTCAGGTTCTTCTGGGCTTCTCCAAACTGCGAACGATGACACTCATCAAAAATGAAAACCACCTGCTTTTGGTAAATGGCTAAATTCCCCTCACTTTTCATGAGGTTATTTAGTTTCTGAATGGTCGTTACAATAATCTTGTTATCGTCTTTTTCAATATTTCGCTTTAAACCTACTGTACTCTCTGATCCATTCACGCTATCCGGAGAGAACCGCTGATACTCTTTCATCGTTTGAAAATCCAAGTCTTTACGGTCAACCACAAAGAAAACTTTATCAATAAAATCCAATTGTGTGGCTAAACGTGCCGCTTTAAAACTGGTAAGCGTTTTCCCTGAACCGGTAGTGTGCCAAATATAACCACCACCATCTGTAGTCGACCACTTTTTTGCCAGATACGAACTCTCAATTTTCCACAACATTCTTTCTGTTGCAGCAATTTGATAGGGTCGCATGATGAGCAAGGTGTCACTGGTATCAAAAACTGAATACTTAAGTAATACTTCCAGCAGCGTTTTTTTCTGGAAAAAGGTAGTTGTAAAGTCTTTAAGATCCTTAATCAATGTATTGTCAGCCTTTGCCCAGTTCATGGTAAAGTCAAAGCTGTTTTTGTTTCGCTCAACGGTGTTTGCAAAGTATCGGCTGTCAGTACCGTTTGAGATGACAAAAATCTGAATGTATTTATAGAGCGAGTTATTGCTATTAAAACTCTCTTTTGAATATCGGTGAACTTGATTAAACGCTTCACGGATAGCAACTCCACGTTTTTTCAGCTCAATCTGAACTAAAGGCAATCCATTGACTAATATGCTTACATCATAGCGATTGGCATTTGTTCCTTTCTGCTCAAATTGTGAAATTACCTGAACTTTATTGCGTGCAATATTCTTTTTGTCTACTAAATAGATGTTCTGGATATGGCCGTCATCAAAAACGAAATCGTAGATATAGTTGTCGTGTATTTTCCTGGTTTTCTCTACTATGTTATCACTTGGCTTGTCTAAATACTCTTCAACAAAACGAATCCATTCTGCATCTGAAAAGGATACACTATTAAGCGACTGCAGTTGTAGTCTTACATTCGCCAACATTGCTTCGGGTGTCTTTAAGTCGATCGGATTTTCATATCCTTGATGCTTTAAATCTTGAATAAATTCATGCTCAAGCGCAGCCTCTGTTTGATATGCAATAGGGGCTTCGTTCGCCTCAGAATACTTGGTAAATTTATCAAGTACAATGAAGTTATTTGATTCTACTATGGTTTTGTATAAGGTCATATGTTTATTCCAGAAATATCAATTTTAAAATTAAAGGTCACAATAATTTCCTTTAGAATACGCTTAAAAACACGTTTGTCACCCTCTTCATTATCTCTTAACTCATCACTTGCATCTTTAGAATGACTGGTTCTATTTAAAATTCTTTTTACATAAGGTGCATCATCTTTAAGAGATGTTTTTTTTATCAGCTCCCCCCAATCGGTATAGTTTAAAAAAGTAGCTGTCTTTTCTAAAACATTGCGAAGAAGATGAAAATGATATTTTTCAATCTTCCCAGAAATTGCAATATCTCTGAGAAATGTAAAAACATGTAAATG
>Ga0209066_10000967_pt1 | contig 39661 bp, 58 predicted proteins | sample All_14_2_FD_187198 | JGI IMG/M metagenome (GOLD analysis project Ga0209066, IMG submission 187198) | Freshwater microbial communities in response to fracking from Pennsylvania, USA - Allegheny Zone_MetaG_DW_15 (SPAdes) (version 2) ... | reverse complement strand
GACCGCTTGTAAAGCCATTGGACGAAAGACACCTCCCTGTCTTCCTATAGACAGGGCAAGCCCTCTCCCTCCCCTCCTGCCATGCGCAGGGGTTCGCCCACCTCGCGTGGGCTTTTTTATTCCACCCCAGCCCGCCCCGAGCGGGCTTTTTCTTGCCCGTCACGCTATCGCATTGATAGCTACTCGCGCTTATTCCACAAGCGCCGCGACCTGATTTCACTCATTTTCTGGAGAGCACCATGGACAACATCCACGCAACCCTGCGCCAGTTTGTGGCGCCATTCGCCCCGCCGCCTATCAGCGACGAGAAGCTGCAGCAGGCCCGCGCCGAAGCCTGGGAACAGGTGCAGCGCTCCGAAGCCGCAGATCCCCGCATGCTGCGCGCCCTGCGCCAGCAGCAGGAGTTTTTGCAGAGCCAGGGGGTGCTGTGATGATCCCGCCCATTGAAAACCTCAAATTCTGGGCAGGTGCTGGCCTTGTGGCGCTGGTTCTGAGCAGCAGCCACTTGCTTGACGGCCCCAGCGAAATCGAGTCCGCACAGGCAACCGAGGCCAACCGCCAGGACGCATTGAACGATGCGCTCGCGGCGGCCCAGGCAGAGCGGCCCGAGCTGTGGAGTGACGAGCACAAAGCGCGGGCGCGGGTTGCTGCGCAGATCGTGGCGAGGCAGCCATGAACCCATTTCTCGCCTTCGGGCTGTGGTTCGTGACAGTCGTCCTGGCCCTTGTCTTTTGGATGCTGCGCATTTATGGGGCATGAGCCATGCAGTGCCCAACGGGCAAAGCCCCATTCACCAAGTTTGAGATTGCGGAGAAAGCCCGAAAGCGCTCCCGCAACAGCCATGGCAAGCCCATGAGCACGTACCGCTGCGCAGTCTGCGGTGCGCTGCACCTGGGTTCGCCAAGTCGGGCAAAGCGCCCGCTCAAGACCATCCGAAACAACCACCAATTGAGGGTTTTATGAATGCACTGACACAGACCGAAAACACAGCCCTGGCCACCAGCAGCGCCAGCAGCTATGCCCTGCTCATGGACAACAACAGCCTGGAGCGCCTGGAGCGAATTGCAGACCTGATGGCCAGCGGCAAAACCACAATCCCCCAGCACTTGCGTGGCTCAAAGGGCGACTGCTTTGCCGTGGTGCTCCAGTCCATGCAATGGGGCATGAACCCTATCGCAGTGGCCCAAAAAACCCACCTTGTGAACGGCACTCTGGGCTACGAGGGGCAGCTTGTGGCTGCTGTGGTCAACGCATCCAAGGCCGTGAAAGATCGTTTTCACTTTGAGTGGTACGGCCCCTGGGAGAAGGTAATCGGGAAGTTCATCATCAAGCGAGGCGAAAAGGGCGAGTACCGCGTTCCTGGTTGGGGAATGAGCGACGAAGAAGGGTGCGGCATCCGTGTCTGGGCCACTTTGAAAGGCGAAGCAGAACCCCGTGTTCTGGATCTTCTGCTGGCCCAGGCGCGCGTGCGCAACTCCACCCAGTGGGCGGATGACCCGAAGCAGCAGCTGGCGTACCTGGCACAGAAGAAGTGGGCACGCTTGTATGCCCCGGACGTGATTCTTGGCGTCTATACCCCTGACGAGCTGGCAGAACCCGGCGAGAAGTTCATGGGCATGGCCGAGGATCTGACACCCCCCGAAGCCCCCAAGCCCGCCTACACCCCCGAGCAGTTTGCGGATCTGCTGCCCAGCTGGCGCAAAGCCATCGCCGCAGGCAAGGCCACGGCAGACAGCGTGGTGGGCAAGATCAAAACCAAGGGGACGGTGACAGCCGAGCAGGAGGCCGCCATTCGCGCGCCACTCACTGATGTCGAGAAGGCAGCGGCCAAGCCCGCCGCCAAGCAGGTCACCGACGTGCAGCCAAAAGGCGAGGACTTCCTGGTAGCGCCACCGGCACCCCCCGCCCAAGAGCTGGAGCAGCGCCTGCGCGCCGCTGCCGACCTGGACACGCTCTACACCGTGGCAGACCTGATTGGTGAAGTGCCAGAGCCCGAGCAGCGCGCCGCACTGACGGCCGTGTTTGAAGAACGCCAGTTCGCGCTGGAATCGGCCTAAACCACTATCAATTTAATAGCTGCTAGCGCTTATTAGCAAAGCGCCAGCGGCCAATTCTCAGGACATACCATGTACACCCCACTTGAAAACGCCCCCCAAGGTTCCGCAGCCTGGCTGGCCGCACGTTCAAAACATTTTTGCGCGAGTGAAGCCGCCGCAGCGCTGGGCCTGTCCAAGTACACCACCCGCGACGAACTGCTGCGCCAGAAGGCAACCGGCCTGACCGAAGAAGTCAGCCCAGCCAAACAGCGCATCTTCGATGCCGGGCACGAAGCCGAGGCACTGGCCCGCCCCATTGCCGAGGGCATTGCCGGTACGGAGTTCTTCCCCGTGGTGGCCACGCGCGAGGTGGACGGCCTGCCACTCCTGGCCAGCTTTGACGGAATCGACCTGCTGGACGATCTGATCTGGGAAAACAAGCTGCTGAACCAGTCCCTGCTGCAACAGGTGCAGGCCAGCGACCTGGAGCCGCACTATTGGCTGCAGCTGGAGCACCAATTGCTGGTCAGCGGGGCAAGCCGCGCACTGTTCACCACCAGCGACGGGACGCCGGGTGGCACGCACCCGCTTTGGTACGAATCCAAGCCCGAGCGCCGCGCCCAGCTGATTGCAGGCTGGAAGCAGTTTGCTGCCGACCTGGCCGCCTGGGTTCCACCCGAGGCTGCGCCCGCGCCCGTGGTTGCCTCACCCATGGAAACGCTGCCAGCCGTCAGTTTGCGGGTGGATGGGCAAATTGCCATCGTTTCCAACTTGCCAGCCTATGGCGCACTTCTGCGTGAATTTGTCGAGCGCATCCCCGCAGAACCTAGCACCGACCAAGAGTTCGCAGACACTGAGGCTGCGTGCAAACGACTGAAGCGCGTCGAGGACGAACTGGAGTCTGCAGAAGAGCATGCCCTTGCGCAGTTCTCTGATGTGAATGTTGTACGCCAGCTCATGAAGGAATACCGGGAATTGGCTCGCACCACACGACTGCAACGCGAGAAGCTGGTCTCCCTAAAGAAAGACCAGATCCGCGGCGAGATCGTGGCCGGGGGCATCACGGCGCTGCGCGAACACATCGCTGGGCTGAATGCGGCCATGCCCGCGCCGTACATGCCCCAGGTGCCAGCCGACTTCGCCGGGGCCATCAAAGGCAAGCGCACCGTAGACAGCCTGCGCAGCGCGGTGAACGACGAACTGGCACGGGCCAAGATCGAGGCCAGCAACATCGCAGCCCGCATCCATGCCAACGTGAAGACGCTGGAAGCCAGCGGCCTGGTGGTGCCCGATGCCGCAACCCTGGTGCTGAAAGCACCCGACGACCTGGCCGCCATCATCGCCCCCCGCAAGGCCGCCGAGCAGCAGCGCCTGGAAGCCGAGCGCGAGCGCATCCGCCAGGAGGAAGCAGCCCGCGCCGACCGCGAAGCACGGGCGAAGCTGGAAGCCGAGCAGCAGGCGGTGCTGATCGTGGAGCCCAAAAGCACCATGGCTGAAGAATGCGCTAGGCCTGCAGAGAACGCCGCCAATGTCCCGCTCATTCGTGGCGAGGTTGGCGTGGTCAATGCAGGGCTGCGGATTGCCAGCCCTCCCGCACCTGCAGCCCGCACCAGCTACTGCTGCGAGAAGGGCGAGCAGCAGGGCCTTGTTGACAAGGCATGTGACGACTGCGCGGAGGTCAGCGCTGGCTACCAAGCCGCGATGTTCGCGCCAAAGGTACGCACCAGCGTGCCCACCCTGCGCATCGGCACCATCAAAGAGCGCCTGCAGCACATGAGCGTGACGGCCGAAGACCTGCGCGCCCTGGGCTTTGAACCCGCTGGCCGCGAACGCGCTGCGCCGCTGTACCACGAGGATGACTTCCCGGCCATCTGCGAAGCCATCGCCGCCCAGGCCCTGGCAGCCAAGGCGCAGTTCCTGCGGGATCTGGCTGTGGTTGCAGCCTGACCCCGCCCCACCCTAGCAACCCAAGCCACCCGCCGAGGTGGCTTTTTTATGACCGCCTACTACAACGAAATTGACAAGTACGCGGCCAAATGGCTGCGCAATCTCATTACCGCCGGGCATATCGCGCCCGGCATCGTGGACGAAAGGAGCATCGAAGATGTTTACCCCAGCGACTTACGCGGCTTCACGCAGTGCCATTTCTTCGCAGGCATTGGCGTCTGGTCCCATGCCCTCCGGTCTGCCGGATGGAGTGACGACCGACCTGTTTGGACTGGTTCCTGTCCGTGCCAACCTTTCAGCGCGGCAGGCCAAGGAGCTGGGTTTGATGACGAGCGGCACCTCTGGCCCCACTTCCATCACCTCATCAAAGAGTGCCGACCTGCAATCGTCCTTGGAGAGCAGGTTGCGAGCAAAGACGCAGACCCTTGGATCGACCTTGTATGCCATGACATGGAAGCCATGGGTTACGCCTTCGGGGCGGTCCCGTTCCCGTCTGCGGGCATCGGTGCGCCGCACATCCGTGACCGGCTCTACTGGGTGGGTCACACCAGCAGCACGGGACTGGAAGGACACGCCTGGAATGGTGGCCCAGCGCGATGGCAAGCATCGAGTGGATCAACTTCCACGCCAGGCTTATCTGGCGGGGTGGCCGACACCGAACAGCACTATCGTGGATGCGAAGCCGCGCCCACCAATCATCGGGAATCGGAAGCCGTCCGACCCGCAGATCAGCACGGCGGACATAGCAGTGCATTTGGCGGGGTGGCCTTCTCCAACGAAATCCAACGGGGACGGAGGGCAGCGCATGCCGCAGGGATCTATGACTGGCCGCAGGCCGGATGGAAGCAAGGCGACGGTGAGCCTTCCGGGTGTGGCATTCGAGGCATTCCGCGACAACCCACAACCGGCCCGACTAACGGCTACTGGACAGATGCTGACTGGCTCTACTGCCGGGATGGAAAGTGGAGGCCAGTTGAACCCGGCACATTCCCGCTGGCTCATGGGGCTTCCGCCCGAGTGGGACGACTGCGCGCCTACGGCAATGCCATCAACGCGAAAGCGGCGCAAGTCTTCATCGAGTGCTTGATGGACTGCACCCCATAACCAACCAGCCCGCCCAGCGCGGGCTTTTTTATTGCCCACCCCATGACATATGGATACGTCACCCCGCCCGAGGTCATCGAGCAAATCAGAGCACTGGCAGAACAAGGGCTTGGCCTGAGCGCCATTGCCCGAAAGCTGGAAAGGCCCAAGTCAACGGTGCACCGCATCATGACCGTGGTGCTGAAACGCAAGTCGTCAGCGCCTGCGAAGCCCGCCAGCGTGTCGATGGCCAACCGCAAGAAAAAAAGGGGTGACGCTGAAAGCCGATGCACCAGTGGACGCCAGTCAGGCCACCGTCACACGCATAGAACTGCCCACAGATTACGGCCGCGTGTGCAATGCAGCCCAGCGTGCCCCCTATGTGCCACGCGAATTGAGCTACCGGGGGCGGGTATGAGAGGCCACTTCTTGCAGCTGCACTCTGCCTGCAAGCTGCGCCTGTACTTCTGGCGCGTGAGCCCAGGCAACCAGGCCGCCCGCGCGGCGGTGAAACAGTCCTGCTACCGGGCATTCACGAAGTCCAAGCTGGGCGGATTCACGCGCAAAGTGATGCAGGAGCTTTCTCGCATCCAAGCCACCACCAGGGCAATCAACGAGCATGCCTCTTACAAGGCCCGCCAGGACATATCAGGCACCCTATTCATGCGTGAGCAGCAGCATGCCCTGCTCAGCGGGAAGGGTACGGAGGAACACCTGAGCCTTACCACTGGCAGCCGATTGACGAGAACACCCCGCGCGGCCAGAAACTGCAACTCATTCACCGCCCGAGTGGGGTGGCGACATACGGAATCTTGGGCACCGGTCCGGTGTGGGAAACCCACTGGTGCAAGGTGCCCACATTTGAGGATTGAGCCATGACCATCTACACCAAGCGCGGCACCCGCTACGTGCCCACCACCCTATCCGAGCAAGGCGCCTGGGGCTGGGAAGACCTGATGGTCATCGCCGCTTTCCGCTACTGCCTTGGGCGCATGACCTACATAGTTGGCGTCTGCGCCGATTGGCTGGTGGACAAGTGGCCGGAGCTACCACCGCACTCGCGGGCACTGATTCGCACAGAACTGGACCGTGCCTTCGCGCAAGACGACGAAGACCGCGCAACCGGCGCCAGCCTCAAGGCGCTGGGCTGGGACTGCGACCGAAGAGAGTGGGAAAAGGTGCGCGCACTGTGGGCTGGCGAGCAACCGCCAGCACAGCCATGCGACATGACACCGGAAGAGCTTGCCCACCGCGTGAAGTGGCTGGCGACGGAAATGGACACCGTAGGCAGCGCGATGCTGCGGCAGGCGAAATCGACCGGCGATGCCGAGCTACGCAGCGCCGGGTGGGATTTACATGACGCAGCCGGAGCGCTGCTGGCATCAAGCAAGGAAAACCAATGACAAAACCTGAGCTAATCCGCCTTATGCGGCTATTGAGCGGGAGATTTTGAAATGACAGACAACACACAACCCGAGGCGATGGACCTTGCCGACTGGCTGGAAGCTGTCGGCGGCGGCCCGAGTGCAAAACGCTGCGCTGCGCTACTGCGAGAACAGCGCGCCCGCATTGCAGAGCTTGAGTCTAAACTGGAAGCCATCGGCGCAGGCGGGGGGAGCGGCCCGCTGATGGGCCGCGTGCCCCTCTCAGCAAATGCAGGGGAGCCAGTGGCGTGGCAATACCGCAGCCTTCCCGACGTTGGAGGGGTGTGGTTTGAGTGCAGCAAGGAACGCGCGGAACAGCGCGCGGCACATCCCGACAGATGGGAAGTGCGCCCACTCTACGCCGCCCCACCTACAGCACAAGCGGAAGGGTGGAGGCCGCCCGCACTTGAATGGGACGAAGTGTTTGATTGCGCTGTGGCTGCGTATTGCCGGTCAAGCACCAGCCACGACGCCCTACGGCTGTGCTTCCAAAGCCGCACCCAGCAGCACCAGATTTCGTGCGGCTGGACGGCGCATGAATTGATGGACTTTGCACGCGGGATTGCGCGACTGTACACCCCTCCCACATCAGCCGAGGGGGTGGAGCCTTGAGCCTATCCGCCCACCAGTCGGCTGCCATGAAGCACGATGAATGGCTGACACCGCCAGAGATCCTGCGCCCACTAGGAGCGTTCGACCTGGACCCATGTGCGCCAATCATGCGCCCGTGGGATACGGCGGCGAAGCACCTGAACGTCAACGACGATGGCCTGAGCCAGCCATGGCATGGCCGCGTGTGGTGTAACCCACCGTTCGGGCGTGAGGCTGTGAAGTGGCTCAACCGCATGGTGCAGCACGGCAACGGCATCGCACTGGTCCCCGCCAGGACAGAAACCGCCATGTTCTACACCTGCGTGTGGGGCGCGGCTGATGCGGTCCTGTTCATCAAGGGGCGCCCTCACTTTCACCACCCATCTGGCGAGCGGGCCGCTTTCAACAGTGGCGCCCCGATCTGCCTCATCGCCTACGGAAAACACAACGCTGACGTGCTGCGGGCTTCCGGGCTTGGGCATGTCGTCAACTCGAAAGACCCATCATGACAAACAACCAACACGGGCAAGTGCCCGAGGCGTTAATTGATCTGATCGACGCCTACGCAGAGACACGTCACCGCTGCGGCGGTGTTTACAACGCCAAGACAGAGGCTGCGCGCAAGGCTGTGATTGAAGACCTGCGCGAGGCATTGAGCGGGGTGCAGGCACTCAGCGCAGCGCAAGCCGACATCGCAAAACTGCGCCACCTGTACGCAAACCTGAAAAACGGAGGTGTCCGAGACACTGCGCAAGCCAAGCGCATCGCAGATGGCCTTTTGGCGCCGATCATAGAAAAGCTGGAGCTGTATCAAGCCGCCCCCAAGGCAGCGCCAGTCGAACAAGAGGAAGCCGCACAACGGTTGCGCAAAACTTTAGACATCGATCCTGGTGATGTGAACGACCCGTTGCACCCACGATACATCGCGGGTTTTAAGTCAGGCCATGCGGCTGGACGTAGGCGCGCCGCCCCCGCAGCATCACCCACACCCCCAGCAGAGCAGCAAGCCACAAAGGAAACGTCGGGAGGCTTCCATGTGTGGAGAGATATATCCACCGCCCCTAAAGACGGATCGCGTTTTGTGGCGACGGGGCACAACTACGGGCTTTACGGTGAAGTTCGGCACACATGCGTTGCGCAATGGTTCCGAGGCTGCTGGATGGAGGCGTCCGATTGGAACGAGACTAGCGAACTGAAATACCTGACTCATTGGATGCCGTTGCCATCTCCGCCAGACGACGTGGCTGCGCCAGCAGAGCAGCAAGCCGCCCCCAAGGCAGCGCTAGGGGTGGGGAATAGTGGCTTTGACCACCAGACTGCCGCAGATTTTCTGAACGGCAAGACCGTCAGCGACGAAGCTGTGCGTAAGTTTGTTGCAACATCCCGCTGGGCACACGATGAGAAGGCAGCCCTGAGCGCAACACTGCTTGCTATGCACGGTGTGCTGACATCCCGCGAGGCAGAGATTGCGCTGCTCAAGAAGGCATTGCTGGAGGCTGAAGCAGCACCCCAACAGGAGCCTGCGTTTTGGACGCGGCAGCGGTTTGGAGAAGAACGAGAGTTTTGCGAAGCGCCATTCACCACCGATTGGACGCCGCTCTACACAGCACCCAAGCAGGAGGCGCAGGAGCCTGTGGCGTGGCAATGCGTACACGATCAGACCGATCTTTACTACACCAAGCCTCTACAAGCTGATGTGCGACCGCTCTACGCAGCACCCCAGCCAGCGCCAGCAGCGCAGGGAGATGCGCTTCCACGCGAGGACTTCGCATGGCTGGTAGTGCAAGAGGCGTGCGAAACCGAGCCCGCCGACGAGGACGATCCGGAGTGCATCCGCATCCTTCGGCGCGACCTGAAAAGCGCCGTGCTGGCTGCATTCCTCCGGCATGACGCCGCCCGCGCCCGCGCCCAGGCCAAGGAAGGGGCGATCCATGAGTAAGCGAGTCATCACCATTGAAGTCGAAGTCGAAGACGATGAGGTTCTGGTGGCACTGAAGCGCCCGGATGAATATGAAGATGTGCACCCCGAGCTTGTCTCAGAGGACGCCATCAAAGAGATATGGCCCGAGTACAGGACAGTTTGGCCGAAGGAGCCTACCCATGAATGACACCACAAGCGCAGCGCCGAGCGATGCAGAGATTGACGAAGTGACGCTAGATGTTCTGGGCTACGCGGCACTCGACAAAGAAACGAATGAAACAGCCCGGATGATCGCCCGCGCAGCCCTTGCAAAGTGGGGCTCACCACAGCCAGTTGTGCGGGAGCCGCTGACATGCGAGTGGACGCACAACGCCGCTGACGGCTACTGGGACACCTCTTGCGGTAAAGCGTGGAGGTTTGACGATGGTGGCCCGAAGGAAAACAACATGAACTTTTGCCACTGCTGCGGCAAGACGTTGCGCATCAAAGGAGGCCGGCATGGCACTGACACCTGAGCAGATTGAGGATATTGCCACCGACTGGTTTTCTGACGAGTGGGCTGTAGCTCGTGCCATCAAGCTGATTGAGCAAGTTGAAGCTGAAGTCCGCAAGAAGGACGATGCGCTGATTCAGCAACTGGTGGAGGCTATTGAAGCAGAAACGTCTGACACATGGGAGTGCAACAGCTACCACCCTAAGCTACACGACGCAGTAGTTGCAGCCCGAGCAAGGCTGGGAGAGAAGACATGAGCCGCCGAGCTAGAGCGCGCGGAGACAAGCGCGAACGCTGGGACTTCCAGCCCGACTGGCGCGATGAGCGGGACAACGACGACGACGAGCTACCCGAGCGTGACGACGACGATCCACCGCCCGCAAACACGTTTCACATAGGCCGCCAGTAAGCGGCTTTTCTTTTTGGAGGTAGACCATGGGAGCAGTATTGCCCTTGGGCGCACAGTATCAGCCCCCTGCACCGCCCACGGTAAACGTGGTGAGCGCCCGGTTTGTTACGATTGAACTGGCCTCAGTGATGACGGGGTTCTCCCCAGCCGCGATTCGCGCGAAGATCAACAAGGGCGTGTGGCTGGAAGATCGCCAATGGATCAAGCGCGAAGGCCGCGTGTTGATCGACATGAAGGAGTATGAAAAATGGGCAGAGTCGGGGACGGCGTAGAAGTCCGGGACAAGTCCATTCGGCTGTCCTTTACCTTGGATGGCAAGGCGTGCCGGGAAACGCTCAAGACAGACGGGACGCCAATGGCACCAACCCCGGCGAATGTGAAGTACGCCCGCCGCCTGGCTGCCGAGATCCGCGACCGCATCCGCTGCGGGGCCTTCAACTATGCAGACTACTTCCCAGCCAGCCAGAACGCCACCAGCGGGCGCGCGGTCACGGTCGGTGAGCAGTTGGGCCTATGGCTCAGCACCCAGACCGACAAGGCGCGCAGCACCCTCAAGGGATACGGCGTGGCCGTGGAGTGGTGGAAAGGCAAGGTCGGCACAAAGCCCCTCAAGTCGCTCAAGCACAGCGACATTCTCTTAGCCCTGGCCAGTGAGCCCAAGTGGACAGGGAAGACACGTAACAACAAAGCCAGCGTGCTGCGGCAGGCATTGGCCCTGGCCCTGCGCGACGGCGCAATCAATTCGAGTCCTATTGAGGGACTCGAACCGGCGACGCACCAGCGCCCACCGCCTGACCCGTTTTCTAGGGATGAAGCCGAAGCGATCATTGCGGGTATGGCCGCCAGGTACAACGACCAGATCGCCAACTATTTCGGGTTCAAGTTCTTCACCGGCCTGCGGACTTCGGAGAGCTTGATCGTGCGGTGGGAGTCCATCGACTGGCGCAGAGAGCAGATGCTTGTGTCTGATGCGCTGGTACTTGGGGTGGCGACCGGCAGCACCAAGACAAACACAGCCCGCGTGGTTCAACTGAATTCGCGCGCGCTGGAGTACCTGAAAGCTCAGAAGGCCCACACATTCATGCAGCCGCATGGGCTGGTATTCCCAGACCCGCGCACGGGGAAAATCTGGACAGACGACGAGCCGCCGCGTGAGATGTACTGGCGACCGCTGCTAAAGAAGCTGGGCATCCGCTACCGCAGCCCGTATGAAACGCGCCACACCTACGCGACCATGCTGCTGATGGCGGGAGTTGCCCCGGCCTACGGCGCGCGGCAGCTTGGGCACTCTGTGGAGATGTTTTTGCGCACCTACTCCAAGTGGATCGACGGCGGGCAGAACGCTCTGGAGATGGACAAGCTCGAAACCATGCTGGCAGGGCCTGCCAAGGCGACCGCCACCCGGTAGCCAGGGAACAATCCGGGGAAGAATCTGACGATTGCAGAACATCGCAGAGCATCGCCTTATAGGCAAACTTGCTCCATGTTGCGCTGTGTTGCTCTATCGTGCGGGTTCGAGTCCCTCCGGGCAGGCCAACTATCTCCCTATGAAAATACCCTCCCGAGCATTGCGCCAGGGAAGAATCAGGGAAGAATTCGCTACTTCGGCCACGCCCAGCGCATCACTTGCTGACGCCCTTCACCTTCTCAAAGGTACGCGCCCCGGCAATGCCGAGCATGCCTGTCAGGATGACCCAAAGAGCATCCGTGTCCAACATGGGCGGATGAGCCAAACTGGTGGGAATCCACCCCTTTGCCTGCATGAGCGCCCACGCCCACACCATGAATGGGTAAAGCAGGAACTGATAAGCCATCGCAGCCGCACCAACCCAGCCGCAAGCTGGCCGCCACCCGGCCACCCATATGGAGGTGTGCCCAGCTTCCGCCTTGTTCACCTCCATCTGTGCCGTGAGCAAGCTGGCGTCAATCTTGGCAAGCTCGATCTGGGCGTCCATGCGCTCTTTGTCGGTTGTGACCAAGTCGTCGATCACATTGCCGATGGTGCCGATGATTCCGCCCACGGCGGAGACTGCCAGAGGGTTCATGATGCTTCTTTCAATGTGCGGCGAAGCCATCCGAGTAAGAAGCCGCGCTGCGAGCTGTCGCGTGTGATGATCTGTTCGTACCGGGCCAACTTCGCCAGGGCGTAGCGGGCCAGAAACAGATCGGGGTCGTAGTTGTTCAGGGCCGTAAGGGTCTTCGGGCCTATCTTCCCGTCTGGGGTAGTGCCCACCACGATCTGGGCCAGCTTTGCCGCCGTGCCCGTACCAGCATTCACTGCGAAATCGAACAGCGTGCGGGCCACGTCCTGGCTCTGCACTTCTTCCAGCTGTAGCGGCGTCCAGAAGTTGGAGCGGTAGAACCCGCGCACCATTTCAGCGGGTGGCGTGTCGCCTGCGTCCAGATATGACCACCCAGGCCAGTTGGGCCAGCGGTTGCGGGCAATGCCCGCGTAGGTCGTCCCGCCCTTATCGTTCGCCACGGTGTGCAGCTTGTACCCGCCTTCGTTGACGATCATGCGTTCGTAGGCTTGGAGAAAGTCACTCATTTTGGTGTCACTCCGCTTTTCACAGAAGTCCAGAAGGCATACATCGAGGCGCAAAAGCCCGCGATGTAGCCTATTGGCTTTGCGGCCTTGCCGATCCACTCCAGCACTTTCATGGCCCCTTTGAAACTGCGGAAGGCTTCCAGCAGCTCGGCGGTGTCGGCTTTGATTGCGTTGGTGGCGGCGGTGTTTTCTTTGAGCAGGTTCCGGAACTCGGCTTGCTCCAGCTTCACGGCGGTGATTTCGTCGGCGAGGGAGTTCATGCGCTTGTCTCCTTGGTCTAGGGCGCGGGCAACGTCTTGTTCAAATACATCGCTCATTCCTCCCCCTTCCATCGCAACAGGCTCCAGGTGATCCATGTCACATTCGCCGTGGTGTGCTGGTTGTGCAGCACGTTGTTGATCTTCCAGCCCACATTGCGCCGGACAATGACCGGGCCTTTTTTCTCCACGGCCATGATTTGCCAGCAATCGCCCATGCGGTACACGCAGACCCCAGCTTTCGAGCGGCCAATCTTTTCGTCGCCCCAGAAAGCAATCGGGGCACTCGCTGGTGCCCCTAGATCGTGTGCAAGTTTGCTGGCCCGGTTTCGCCAGCCCAGCCAGACGTATCTGGCCCAGCGGCTGCGAGGGTGATGACCTTTGGCCCAGTAGCACTTCGCCCGCGCTTCGGGTGTGTCTTCCAGGGGGGCAGGTCGATACCACGATCCATCCTCACGCTGCGCCCATCCCCAGGGGTCGCCATTGATGGATATGTCGTTGTCCCACTTCGCGTAGCGGGCGGGCAGGTTTTCCGCTTCCCATGCCAAGCGTGGAACTACCCAGGCCATCACTAGCGGGGCCGACCATTTGTAGGGGGAGACTTTGCGGGCCTTCTCCCTTGCTTGCTCCAGGCTCTCCAGAGCTTGGGCTTGCAGCGTCTCGGGGACGCCAGCGGCCTGTAGGTACTTTAGGAGGTTCATTTGATAATGACAGACACGGGCAAAGAAAAGCCCGCAAGGAGCGGGCATGGACTTTATTGACTGGATGCTGTGGAAATTGGGCGGTTTGGCGCTCATCGCGTTCCTATATAACTTCTGGCGGGCCGCTACTGGCCGTGAAAACCAAGAAGGCCGACAGGAGCGGCGCGATAAGTAAGTGGCATAGCGCGCTCCAATGCCGCATCCAGCAGTCCACCAGTTGGCCGCTGTGCTGCACGCAAGGCGGCGGCCATTTCTTCCGGGTTGGCCAGCAAACCAGCCATGAGGGTGTTTCGCTTTTGTGCTGCCGCATTGCGCAGGCTAGACAGAGCGGGGCCGGTGAAAGTGCCAACCACAGGGATACGGTTCGCCAGCACATCCACCACACGGTTATCCAGTAGGCCAAGGCTCTGCAGCGACGCCAGCTTCTGAGCAGTGTCAGAACCTGTGACGCGCCCCAGTCCCTCGGTCTTAATAGCCCGCTCAACCGCCTTCCCTACCTCCCTCACTGTCGCCAGCTCGCTAGGGCTGAACAGCTCGCGGGATGCGCCAGACCGCGACTTGGCCCAGTCAATGAACTTCTGGGTCAGTTCTCCGCTCGCGTTGCTGGTGTTTGCGCCTTCGGTGATAGCAAAACGCTTCATCTCCTGCATGAGATTTGGCACATCGCCTGCCAGGCGCTTGAATGCCTGCATGTCCTCAACCTGCGAAGCCCGCCCGCTGAAGAACTTTCCAGGAATCTCCGCGCCCTGAATCGCAGCCTGACCATCAGCGCCTTTTCTGAACATGCCGATTTGCGGTCCGGTCTCAAACTTTCGCATTTTGTCGGCGTGCATTCGCAGCGCAGCGCGGTATTGCTCACCCATATCTCGCGGGAAGTATTCACTCGGGTCAGCCATCCCGCCTGCAGCACGGTTCACTCGCTGATCAATCGAATCAACCATCTGGCGCAGTGCTGCGGCTTCCTTGTTGGCCCCCTTGGCTGAAGCTTGCTCAGCCGCTTCACCAATGGACGAACGAAGATTCTGTACCGTCTGAAACGGAACGGTCTTTTGAATGGTTTCTACGCCGGGAAGATCTCCCATGGCCTGCTCAAACTGGCGGGCAAACACCGAGTCCGGCAAGTCGGCCGCGAACACGTTTCGCCCTCCGCCATTGCGCAGTGTGTCGATCAACAAGTCTGGATCAGCTTCGGCAATGAACCCTCGCCGGTACATTTCTTCGGCCAGTAAATCCACGGATTGCCCGGTTTTGTTGTTGATCAGACCGGTAGTCCCGGACTGGCGGATTCCAAGGTCACGCAACTCCCCCGTGCGCCCCTTAATGCCTCCGGCGCTGCGCACAGCCTGCTCCAGCGTCTGGCCCCGTCCTGCGGCGGCCTGCGTGGTGGCGCGCACTGCCGGAAGCTCCTGCGTGCCAACCTGCCGCGCGGTGTCAAGGGCCTGTGCGGCCCGACTACCCGTTCCGAATGTGCCCTCCCCCAGATACTTCGCAGAAGCTCTTTGCATATCATCCAACGGCAGGAGCAATGCAGATTCGTTAAATGGGTCAACCGCCTCGAAGGCAGCCCGCACCTTTTCCCCCGCTGCTTCTCGCGCAGGCACGGCATAAGCCTTTATTGCATCCCCGGCCCGTGCTGCCGCATCGTTCACCGTCAGGTCCACAGGGGCCACGCGGTTCAGCGCGGCCCTATAGGCTTCCTGTTGGACGCGCTCCGCGTCACCCAGCGCATTTGATCCAGCGGTTTTCAACGTGCGTTGCAACTGGCTCAGTTCCGGCGTTTGCAGGATCTGCGGCACCGTGCGTTGGTAGCCGGGCAGCATCTCCGGACCCTGCTGGCTTAGTGCGGCCACCACCTCATCCACAGAGGCGCCGGACTGCGCTGCAATGCGCTGGGCAATCTTCACCTTTTCTGGCGCTGTGGCCGAGCGCCACGCGGCCCCGACTCCTGAACCCAATTTCCCAGCCAGCTTGAATACGCCAGGCGCAGCGCCACCAATGGCAGCGCCCGTGACCGTCTCCGAAGGGTCCACCATGGCAGCTTGCACACCGCCCGCAATGGCGCCACCCGCCATGCGCGTACCCATGCCAGCGCCGCCAGCAGTCATCCCGCCAGATTGGATCGCAGCCAGCAGCGGTTGAGCCTTGGGCAGCAGGGAGGGTGCTACAGCACCAATACCACGGCCTGCCACGTTCGCCACCGCGCCACCGGCCCCAGCCGTTCCGGCAATCTCTCCAGCCAGCTTGCCGCCCTTGAACGCCAGGGAGTCGGTGTCTGCGCCAAGCGTAGACAGCGCCGCATCCATATCGGCGCGGCGTTGGCGGTTGGACTCCAGTGAGAAGCCTTTGCCCGCGAGTGCATCGCTGGCAATGTCCACCGGAGCAAGCAAGGTTGCACCAATCGAACCGGCCCCGCGCACAGCACCGGCCAAGGCGTCACCAGCAGTCTGCATAAAGCCGCGCGACTTCGGCGCGGCCTGCTGCGCCTGGGCGGGCGCGGCCTGTTGCGGCAGGGACTGGATGTATGCCGCCAGTTTGGTTGCCGCTTCCACGTCGCCCGCAGCGTCTGCATTGCGCAGCGCGTTGTAAAGCTGCTCTCTGTCTGCCATCAGCGGCCTCCGTACTTGGTGAGCAAATTGGCGATGTCTGGTGGTGCGCTATTGAACGAGCCGCTACCCATCGATCCCGCTGCCGGTGCCTTCGGTGCCTGCGGCCCCGCATACCGGCGCTGGATTTCCTCCACCGTCGCCAGGGCTGCCAGCTTGCGCTCTGTAGGGATCGTTGGATCACCGATCACGCCTGCCATCTGGCGGTAGAGCATGACGTCTTTGTCGGACTGCGGCCCGCTCATCTTTGGCATCCTGGCAACCAGCGCACCCTCCAGGGCTTGCAGTTGGCCGGTGGCAATGTCTCCAGAGGTTGACTTGCCGAAGGCGCGTGCCACGGTGTCCATTGCGCTGCCAAGGTAACTGCCCGTCGCGTTGGGAATCAGCTTCTTGGCTTGGTCGATCAGCGCCAGAGCCTCGTTGGCATCTTTGACGCCAGCAGAGGGCATCGCAGGAACCGATTGCCCTGGCTGTAGGCCGCGAGGAGGCATGACCCAGTTGCCATCTTTGTACTGAGGCTTTCCGGCTTCTGCACCGCCACCCATGTCGAAATCCAGCCTTTGGCGGGCAAGGCTGTTGCTTGCCCAGCCACGAGCAGACGCATCACGCTCTGCCGCGCTCATATTCACCCCAAAGGATGAACGAGGCTGCAATGTCACCGCGTCCACAAATGTCGTGCGGTCGCCTTGGTTGACACTAACGGGAGCCTTCCACTCAGCCACAGGTTTGCCAACAGGAGCGCCAAACTTGTCGAACTGGTACGTGACCGGCCTGCCTTGGTCATCCTGACCCGAGACAGTGCGCACCACTTCCTGGCGGCCAATATTGGACAGCTCGGCGTATTTTTGGATCTGCTCAGGCGACATGCCCCGTTGCAAGGCCCGCTGCACATCAAATCCGGTATTGGATCGAATGCTTGGCTGGTCAACCTGAACGCCTTGTGACACGAACGGAACGCCACCCATCTCGGGGATGGATACGCTGCCCTGTGATGTGAAACCAAAAAGGCTCGGAATGGCCGCTTGAATTTCCGCATCGCGCTGCGCTGCCGCATCTTTTGCAGCCCACTCCTTCTGCTGCCGATCCCGCTGGGTGTTGGCCCATGCCGACTCGGCTTTGCGCTGCTCTGCAACGTCCATCGAGTTCATGAGGCTCAACAACCCAGGCATAGCCTGTGAGCGTGGCGCCTGACCCAATGCCAGCAGCCCCAACCCCATGCGGCCCTCTTGGGTGTTCATAAAATCGAGCAGTCCCATGTCTTATGCCCCCCCGTTGGCTGCGTAATAGGGATCAACCTGCGCGGCTGCGCGGCGGTCCATCTCTTCCTGGATCAATTGCTGCACGGTTTTTTGGTCGTCGGCCGGTGCGGGCTTGGGGATGCCGTTGGTGGCCGTGAATGGGTTCAGCTCTTGCCAGTTCAGAAGGCCGTAGCTTTGGCTGTTTGGTGCGACCACGGACATGCCGTACCCGCCGCCAGACAACAGGCCAGGGCTTGCCACCGCGAGTGGCTTGGTATTGACGATTTCACCGCCGCCCAATTGCGCACTGGCTGCGCCCATGCCTCCCAAGCCGGGCATTCCACCCAACCCAGCCATCACGCCAGACAGGCCGCCTCCCTGTGCGCCGCCAGAGTAATACTGGCTCGGGTCGATTTGCGTCGGCTTGGTGCTGACCACCTCACCGCCACCAGACGAAGGCAGGCCCGAGTAGTATTGGCTCGGGTCGATCTGTGTGGGTCGAGTGCTCAATACCTCGCCGCCGCCAGAGGAACCCATGCCCCCCTGCTGCATACGCATTTCAGGAGGCAGGAATTGCGATGCGCTGATCGGAGTGAATGCCCCACCAAGCTCAGCCCCTGCTGGTTTGCGCTGGTAGTTGGTGTTCATCATCCGGTTGTTGAACGCCATCGCCTGGGGGGCCATGACGTTGCGGAAGTTGTCCAGGTCTGCATACAGGTTCTGGTAGCCAGCCTGTTGCAGTGGATTGAACGGGTTTTGCTGGTAGTAGTTCTCCAACCCCTGGCCCGTTTCAAGGCTGTTTTGCAGCGGCTTCTGTGCTGGCCCCCAAGGGTCTTTTGTAGCGGTCTGCTGACCACCGCCACCATCGCTCATTATCCCGCCCACGACTGCACCGGCCACCGGCCCGAGAATTGCTTCTGGCATTTAAAGATCCTTTTCCATAGTGATGTAGCGCAGCCGGTAATCCTTGCGGCGACGCTGGCAACCGGGACGCCCGGAGAAGTAGGAGCGGACACATCCGATGGACTTAGCCCACTCGTTGACCTCGTCCACCAAACACGGCTCATACACCCCCGCCGAATACGCGAGGTGCACAGCCAAGCCGTTTTTGGTTTGCTGCACCTCTGAAATCAGCCAGTAATCGTTGTGCCGCCAAAGCTGGGCGAGGTCTGCTTTGCATCGCTCAATCCAGTCCTCGACGTTGGCAACGTCAGAATGAACAAAGGCCGGTGCAAGTGCTGCAGCGGCCTCTGAAGGGATGGTGGATGGCAGGTAGTGCATCAGAACTTCAACCCCAGCCCGCCACCACCGCCACCGCCAATGCCGTAGTCAAAGCTGCCAATGTTGTAGCTCGATGCCGGAGCGTTTGAACCAGTCATGCCAGTCCCACTGCCGCCGCCATTCCACCAGTTGGCAACTTGGCTGCCCAACTGCGCACCACCCAGCGCCCCCATGATCGGATTGCCACCGCCGCCGTTTGACGTCTGCGTTCCGTAGCCTTGGCCTATGGAGTTGTACTGGTTGCCGAACTGCTGCCAGTAGCCCTGCGGGGTGTTCTGGATGTTGGTTCCTGCGCCGATGCCGGTCTGGTTGTTGTTCATCAACTGGCCCCACAACCCCATGTTGTTGTTGTAGCCCTGCTGGCCCCAGCTCATGTTGTCGTTGGCGATTTGTCGATCCAAACCGGCATAGCCCAACCCCAGATTGCCCATGCCCAGGTTGTAGGAGTTCGCCGCGCCGAAGTAACCCAGATCGTTGTTGCGTCGGCCCAGGTCGTATTGCAGGGCGGTGTTGAAACCGTTGCCGTAGAGGCTTGCCAGCGCGTTGGCGTTGGTGGTGTTCAGGTCGTTGATGGCGTTTGCCTCAACAACACCCTGGCGCGATCCACCGTAGCCATTGGTCGCCATCGCCGCCGAACCAATGCGCGGCATCACATTCCGGTTGAAGTTCTGCGTGTTCTGCTGCACCAAGGCATCGCCCATCTGGTACAGATAGGGGTTCTGGCCTTGGGTGTAGCCCGCATTGCCGGATGATCCAGTGCCGCCAATTTGTTCCGGCTTCATGTAGTTGGTCGTCGCCCCACCACCGGTCACGCCGCCGCCAAACGTTGCACCGCCTGCATAGCTGGGGCCACCTGTTTGCGGTGAGTCGTAACCCATCATGCCCGCGATTTGTGATCCAGAGTACCCAGTGGAGCCGGGCGTGTTGTATTGGACCGTGCCCTCTTGGCTGATGTCGTATTGACCATCGGCCCCCATTTTCCAAGGCGTGTCGCCAGTGGTGCCGTCTGCATATTGATATGTCCAGGCCATGATTTCCCCTTAACCCAAAAAGCGCCAAGCTCCGGCGCGATAGCAATACACACCGCCACCAGAACCGGGGTTCCAGTCGGTGCCGTCCGCCAAGACCACCATCCCGTCGAAGACCTTGCCCGGCGGTGTGTGCACGACTTCCAGCCGCACAAAAGGAAAAGGCCCGTATTGGGCCTGCTCGATGTTGGATAGTTCTTGGTCTAAAAATGCCGGGAGGCTCTCTGCACTCCCCGGCACGTTGCGCTTGCGGTACATCAATACCTCCCTGCCATCACAAAATCAACATCGAGCGATGTGATGCGCCAAGGCTGGTTGTCCAGCGAGGTGATGCGCAGGGCGATATACCGGCCCGTTGCAAAGAGGTTCAGCTCGTTGTTGGCCGTCTGTCCAACCGTGTAGGTCACGGGAGCAGACCATTCAACGTCCTGCTCTGGGTTCATCGTGCCGCCAACCTCAAACTGCACCTTGGCACCGATGGCCCCCTCGACCCGTACAGTCAACCCGCGCACTGTCTTCGCCCTGGCGGCTTCTCCAAACCACAGCCCCAGGCGCTCGGCATAGCTGGTGTAAGCCGCGCCGTTGCGGGTTCCGGTCACATCAGCCGCAGAGATTGCAGAGGCAGAGCAAAGCAACAGCCGCTCTTGCGCTGGCGATAGCTCATCTTCATCCCATGCGAACGTGGCATCTGCCCATGAATACGCCTGAGCGCTCCATGCCTGTGTTGCGCCTTTGGCAAGTTGCCCGGTCGCGCCATAGGTCACGTTATCCAGGGTGCGGAGGCTCCATGTCTTTTCGCGCCAGTTCCACACCATGGCCTTCGTGCAGGCCTGTTTTCCCAGCTCTGGGTAACAGATCCACACTTCTGATGCGGCAGGGTTGGTCGTGACAAAAGCCCTCCGGCGGGTGGTGGCGTCAATAGTGCGGAACAGCGTACGCCGCAGCACACCATCAATGATGGATTGCGCACCCTGCCCAGCGTGAATCACTACATCACCATTGGTAAGCAGCACATGCCCAACCGGGGTATCTGCCACCGCTCCAACAGTCAGCAACCCCTGACGCCCTGGCAGGCGCTGGAAGCTGAAAACATCCGTCCCGCCACTCGCCCGCATGGCGTACATGGCGTTTTGTTTGTAGATGACGTTCACATCACCCATAACCATCTGATCGACCATTAGGCTAGGGTCTTCGGCAAGATCAAGATCACCGGCAAGCTTGGTCAGGTCAGCGACGTTCCATGAAGTCGGCACAGCACCGGGAACGGCCACATCCGACCACATGACCATGTGAGGGAAAAAGTCCGTCCCCTTGGTCAAACCCACGGCCACCAGCACATTCTTGAATGGCCTGATGGATCGTGCACGCCAATTCGCGTCCCATCCTGGCAATGGAACCAGCTTATTGACCGCTGGTGTTCTGTCCCAATACCACGGCACATCTTTGCCGTTGTTCATGACTAAGACACCATTCAGCACGCCGCCTGTCCATCGGTCATCTACTCCACCTGTTGGAGCGGTTGAGGGCGTTATGTTGGTGCGGGTCGTTCCGTCATCTGCATAGACAGCGTTGAGGCACGCATGTACCCAATACTGGGCAGTTGCGGTGTTGTAGGGCTGGAGCCAATACGGAGCACTCACCGGCGCGTCAAAGACACGCTGGTCGCCTTTCATCCGCTCCAGTGCCCCATTACGAAACCGCACGTTTGCACCGTCCGACCATGCGTTGTCCGGCAGTTCTTGGGATTGGGTGTCTTTGTTGATGCCGTACTGCCCGAGAAGCTGGATAGTTTTCATCATTGGTTGTCTGCGTGATGCATCAGCCTGTGTGACGTTCCTTGTCCTGCACCGGTGCGTCGAGGATTTCGACAGCACGGCCAGCGGCGATCAGGCCAGCTGCCTCCAGAGTCAGGACGCCAGTGCGGGTGTCTTCGTCGTCCAGGTCGATATAGGTGGCCTGCTCTTGGTCTTTCAGGTCGGCCCGCAGCGCGGCTGCTTGCTGGCGCTGTGCGATGGGCGCTGTTGGGTCGTCCAAGGCTGCAAACTCGATCCCGGCTTTTTCCGCTTTGGTGAAACGGTTGCGGAAGGCCAGCTTGGTGATGCGTCGCAATACCGTGGGTTGGGATGGTTCCTGAGCAGGCCAGCGCGTAATGGTCAAACCGTCAATGACTACGGTTTCCATGCCTTCCGGGGTTGTAATCTGTGCGGTCATCATGTCCGTCCTTGGTAGTTCAGAGCCATCACAAGCGCGGATGGGATTGAGTAAGTCCAACTGTTGGTTACGAAAATTTGGAAACTGCGCGCAAATTCGATAGGGTTATCTGCAATGCCGTAGTAAGCCCCGGAGGACGTCCCTGGGTCATAAACCAAGTCACCCACCACCGCGACCGCTAATGAGTTAGCTGCCGAACCTGTGTTGAACAATGCGTTGAACAGCGTGCGCCCATCAAGCACCAATTCAATGCGGGCAGTGCCGTTGTCCGGGCGGCCTGCCGCACCACCGTAACGGAAGGCGAGGTTCTGAATCCGCCCCTTGCCGGTGACCGACGTTATGAGTGTGCGAGTGTTAGCGACAGGGGCAACAGACAGGCCTTTTTGATTCGGGGCAGCCAGGGTCGCGCCTCCTTGCGGACTACCACCTGCGCTGAATTCGTTAACGATGGCAGCAGGCCTGTTGTAACTCACCGCCACATAGTTGGCCACATCGTCGGCTGGGTCAGTAGTTCCGCTGCCCGCTGCCGTCTTTCGCTGGTAAATCTCGCCATCTAGCGGGCTGCGGCGATAGTCCCATTGCGAGACTGTCTCGCCGCTATTCCACGGCTTGATAGAGCCGCCACCGAAGAATTGGCTGAAATTACTCATAAGATCAAATCCCATCCAAGCCCTGCGCGGAACTTGAGTTGCACTGGCAAATAAGGGTTGTCAATCGTCATGTCCTCTGCAAGACCGCAGAGGTTGTTGCCATTCCCGGCGATGACGTTGGTGGTAAGTCGATTGGCGGCGAACACTGCAATGCAATCACCATCCGAAGGGCTGGCAGGCAACGTGACGGTCGTCGCGGCTACGTTGTGCAAACGGTAAAGAGAGCCAACAGCGGCTGCTACGGTCGTTCCTAATACGGGGACTTCCGGAAGAAATGGGAACGCCCAAGACGCAGAAGAACCGTTAGAGGTAGTGAACTTTCCTGCAGTTGCTGCGTTCTGTCCTGGAAGAGTAGATGCAAACGCCGCAGAGTTCACAAAATCAACACTTGCCGCGCCATTACCAGTTGAACCCGGTGTAAGAGTTGGAACAGTGATCGACCCACCAGTAAAACTGTGCGAGCCCGTCCACGCTTGCCCAGTGATAGCGCCTTTGCCGTTGATCTGAGTCTGAATACTGGAGGTCACACCCGACAGAGTGAGCAGCTCGGCCGTCGTCACCGTTCCAATCGTTGTCGCTGCTGGAAGGGTTGCGGCAGTAGTAAAGACCGGGCTGTCTTTTGGTGCTTTGCTGTCAAGCTGGCCCTGGATTCCAGAGGTCACACCGACGATGTAGTTGGCCTCTGTCTGTGTGGCGTTCCATGCGCCGCCAAGATTGGGGAACGTGGTTTTCACCACCGTCTTGAGCAGCCGCAGATGGTCGTCACCCTCAGATACGAAGTCAGACGAGGCAGGGAGCGCAGTATTAAGCTGGCTGGGATAGAGAGCGGTTTCGACGGCCATTTATCGACCTTTCATCACAAGACGCGAACCGCTCAGAGATGCGGCCTTGTCGTAGCTGGTGAGCGCATTCACAGAGGATGCGTAATTGGCGGCCTCACGCGCTGCAAAAGCGTCATCGAGGTTGCGGCGGCCCACCTCTACCAACAGAGAGGAAACGTAGATGTTTGGCGCGTGGGCCATGATCCAGTTCTCGTCGGTGTCCAGTACCGGGCTGGGCAGCTTGCCGTAGTAGGTGAGGTCAACCGGAAAGGCTTGATCGGTGGACAGCACCAAGGTTTGACCATCCCAGGTAAAGGAGGCCGATGCGTCGGGCATCTGCTCCAGCGGGCGATATGTCAGCGGCCATTCAGGCTTACCGCTGGGCGTGATCTTGATGGCTTCCAAGTACCCGGCTGGCTGGGTGCCGCCTGCCAGTGTGGCCGATTGGCGCATGGCCGCGCATCGCACCTTTGGCGCGTTCATCTCACCGAAGTAAATCCGCTGCTCTGCCAGTTTCAGGATGACAGGGAACAGCGCATCGATGTCTGTACGGTGGCTCATTGCGACCACCGCTGCTTTGATTTCGCCCCAGTTCATTTGATGAAGGCGTCATACGCCAGGAATGCTGGGTTGGAACGGAAAAAGGCTTTCATGGCCTTCTCGCGCTCTTTGTCGTCACGGATCATGTTGATTTCGTGGTGCACCCACGGAGGCAAGACCCCAACCTCTTTGCCATCGCCCCAGCGCTTGCCTTCATTGCGGGCGCGCATCTCTGCGACACGCTGCAAGTAGGGTTCTGCGTCGTAGGTCTTCTTGATGACGACCTGCTCATTCTCAAAATGGATCTGAGTGCGCACACCTGTGTGGGGGTCAACGCCCTCGTCAATAGAAAAACGTCCGAAGTCCATGTGGCCCCCAAAGAAAAAGGGCCTCGAAGGGCCCTCTTGGTTCTCAGTCAGCAGTCGATCAGCCGCCAGACAGGTCGCTAATCTTGAAGCAGGCCTTCTCGGCTTCCACCACCAAAGTGGCGTCAACCAGAAGCTGCTCCTTCATGCTGTCGCCAGTCTTTGCCAGAGGCGTGGACTGGAAGGGGCGCAGGTACGCCACCTTGATTTCGGACAGGTCGAGGCCGTACACGTTCGTACCACCGGCCATCATGTAGTGAGGCACATGGGTCAGAGCGCCGAAGTCGGACACGTACACATCAGCCGCGCCAACGATGGTTGCCTGGTTCTGGCCCTTCACTTCCGCGCGGATACCGGCGATGCCAGTGAAGCCCGAAGCTACCACCTTATGGGCAGGCGAGAAGTACACAGCGTTAGGAACGTCCCCAGCGTTGGTGTACGTGGTCTGCAAAGTGCTCTTGTAGATGGCCTCGGTCAGAGCGCGGGCAGTGCCTGCAGTGGGGGCAGTTGTCGCCACGCCAGAGGTATGCGCCACAGTAGAGCCGCCTACGCCGTGGTTGGCGTTGGTGTACAGCAGCACACCCAGGCCAGCCATCTTGGCGGCAGCAGCACCGGAACCCAGCACAGCCACGTTAGACGACACAGTGGCCTTCTCCATGTCGCGCATCAGCTCCTTGTACATCTTGGCCTTTTGGTAGGCCAGGACGGACTTCATGCCAGCCTTGTCCACCTTCTCGGCACGGCCCGAAACCTGCACCGTGTCGGTGAAAATTTGGCAGTAGTTGCCGATGCGGTTTGGTGGAGTCTTGGCCGATGCGGTGGCGTCATCGCCGTCAATCGCGGCGTTGTCCGCATTGGGGGCGCGCAAAGCGTCACGATTCCATTCGTGCAGCGTTTGGGCAGCTTTGCCACGGCCAGCGCTGGAGATGATCGGCGTCTTCTCAGGATCTTTGCTGGCGATGAAGTCGGCCAGGTCTTCACGGACGTTGGTGCTGGCTGTGTAGCGGGTATAGGTATTGGTTGGGACTGCCATTTGCAGACCTCCTTACAAATTGTGTTGTGCGATGAAAGCGGCCAGGTCGTCACGCGACCCACGACCACTGCGAAGCCGCTCTACGCGCCGTTTTTCTGTCGGCTCGTTGCGGGGCACTGATTGCTTCTGAGGCAGGCGAGGTGCGCTCTCGGCCTTCTTCTTGACCTCAGTTGTCTTTTTCTGCAGCTCCCGATAAGCCACAGCGTCACGCATCACCATCACCACAGCGGGATCGTTCAGCATCGCAAAGCGATCCTGTGAAATGCCGTAGTCCTTGGCGACGGTTTCAAAGATGTGTTGCAGCTTGGGCTTATCGATGCCCTTCTGCCCAAGCACACCCCAGCAGCGTGCAAAGCTCTGTTGCAGGGCTTGTTGCTGCTCTTGCTGCAGGCGGAACTGTTCCTGCTGCCATTGGTTTTCCAACCCGGCAATCACGCTGTGCACCTGCTGCTGGCGGGCCTGTTCGGCCACGTATCCGGCAGGGTCAACGCGGGACAGCTCCAGCATTTCCTCGGGAGTCCGCAATCCGGCGAGCCGAGCCACAACCGCTTGTGCCATTTGCGCTCGTTGGACAAAGTGCGTCTGAGCCTCGGTAACCTTGGCCCGGACAATCTCTGTCGCCTGCTCCTCTCGCCGCGCAAGCTCTTGCGTCTTGCGGGTGTAGTCCGCTTGACGTTGGTAGCCTGCTACGAGTTCTTGTTCGTCAACCTCTGTTTCGAGGTCTGCGCCGTCTTCGCCCTTGACGGTGACTTTGAATTTTCGACCGCTTGTCGGATCGGGCTTGTCTTCGTCGGAGTCTTCCTCCGATTCATCATCCGGGCTGTCGTCTTCGGTTTCCGTCGCTTCCGTGTCCTCGTTGGAGGGGGCTGCGTCGGTTGGCTCGTTGGTGTCCTCGGTTTCATCGGCCCCATCAGATTCGGGGTTGTCGATCAAGAACTGAGCCAGTTCATCAGTGGAAATCGGGGCCAATTCGGCTTGTCCGTCCATTGGATGCTCCTATGGTCTGAACCCACTCTCATGTCACCAGAGAGGGCTACGGGCGCGCATCACTGCGGAGGCCCAAAAAGGTAGGTGACTACCGTAAAACCTTGCGCACAACCCTGCGGGCTGCGCCTTCGTCCCGGTGCTTGTCCAGGTTGAGTTGCGCCAGCTTGCCGCCTTCCACCATGCGCTTGAGGATGGTTTCAAAGTCATCCGTCACGGCGGCGAATTGGCGGGCCAGCTTCAAGCCCTCAGCGTCCCGAATGTCTGTGCGTTTGAATTGCTCCAAGGCCAGTTCATGCAAGCGCTTGAGGGCTTCACTCAGTGCCGGGTTGTCCAGCGCTTGGCGGGCGTATTCACCCATGCGGGCAATTTCTGCGTCGTTCATTGCTTGGCACGCCTCATGTTGTCCAACACTTGCTTTGCTCTGGCTTTGTGTAGCGCATACTCGGCGCAAAGGCCTGTTGATGCAGCTCCAGTGCAAATCAAACGCACCTTTTCATAAGTCCATCCAGCCCTAGAGCACTCTTTCGAGATAAGCCGTGCAAGCATGGTTTTATCGTCGGCCTGTACCGCTGTCATGGCTGCACCTCCCGGCTGATTTCGTTCTGAGCGGTCATCGTGGCCGGGTCAACCATCGGCATCTGCCGCGCCATGTTGGCAGTCGTCACCTTCACCGATGCGTCGAGTTCGGCCTTCCATCGCTGGAACTCCATCTCATGCACATGGCGCTGGTCTTCGTACTGCGCCCGCAAGGCGTCTAGCTGCGCTTCTTGCTCCAGCTTCATGCGGTGCATTTGCGCTGCCATCGCCTGCCGGTTGGCGTCGGTCTGCTGCTGGGCCTGCTGGCGGATCAGTTCAAGCTCTGCCTGTTGGCGGCGCTGCAAGTCATCGGCCTGGGCCTTGTATTGCAAGTCCATCTGCTTGAGCTGGCCCTGTTGCTGCATCTTGGCCTGTTCAATCGCCAGTTGAGGCGGTGGGCCACTCTGGGGCAATGGCTTGCCTTGTGGGTCGCCAATGAAGTCCCCAACGTTCTTCTGCCCGCCCAGCTCCACCATCTTCGCCACGGTGTTGTAGATCTTCTGCGGGTCGATCATCAACTGTCCAAACGGCGATTGAGACAGGCCCATCTGCATCTGCATCAGGTTCTGGAAGAACGCAATCTGCTGCTGCTTGTCGCCAGTGCCAAGACCCACGTTCGTGGTCATGTCGTACTGGTCGCGCCACTCGTTGGGGTCGTACCGCACGAAATCACCACGCAAGCGGAAGGCCAGCGGCTCCATTTCCCCGGCTGTCAACAGCTTGAGGATGCCCTGGAAGACCGGTTTCACCAGCGTCTCGGCAAAGATGCGGGCGATCAGCTTCACGCGCTGTTTTGCTGCGTTGGCGGTCATCATGACCTCTGCCGCCGTGCGATCCGTGCGCAGTGCGTTGGAGTCCAGGCCCTGCTGCTGCTTTGAAACGCCTGTGCGCTTCTCGGCCATCTCATCCACATACGCGAGAACAGGCAGCATGGCCTGACCGTTGAACGGCACAGGCTCCATGCCCAAAGCATCGGCGCGAGACTGGCGAACGATGCCGCCAATGCGGAAGTCCAGCAGGTCATCCACGTTCACCAGCGGATTGCCGTTGGTGTCGGTCAGAACCGTCTTGCGCGGGTTATTCGACAGATTGGCGGCATTGACCACGCTTCGGGTCAGGTCAGTCTTGAGCCGCTGAATATCAGCCACTGCCTCGGCAATGCTCATGCCGTCCCAGCGATGGGGATTCAACACCGGGCTAGTGGTGGCGATCTGTACGTGGTCTGTTTCCTCGTTAGAGAGAATGCGACCTTCCAGGCGATGGATCAGGCGGCGCTCTGCAAGGCCGTCGCCGTCATAGTCCACCAGCACATACTCAATGCGCAGATAACCCGTGGCTAGGCTGTCATCCTCGGAATCGACGTTGTCGTCTTCGTGCGTGTAGCTGCCATCCGTGCGGGTCAGGCGGTATTCCTCTGTGTTGCTTTCGCTGAATACGTCCTGAGATGCGCGCAGATCACTTGCATCTACCTTGAACCCCATCTGCTTGAGTTCAGACAGCGTGACAGGCATCACCCGTGCGACATAGGGGCAGTCGTGCAAGAGCGGAGAAGTCCATCCACGCTTGATGATGAGTTGTTCAGGAGGGAACGCCTCGACGTTCACCCTCTTCTTTTCCACCTTCTTCGCCACCTTGGCGTTGAACAGCGGGACCACAGCGCCCATGACTGGCGAAGCCGCCTCAATCTCGTATCCCTGATCCTCCAGCATCGCCAGGACTTCAGCAGGAGCGCCCTGCACTTCCTGCACATCGCGGACAGTCTCGGTGACCGTGCGCCACATCACAGCGCAGTTCTGCGAAATCAGCGCATCCTTAAATGCCGTGTACAGCGTGAGGAACCCGTTGTTCTGCTTGTAGAACACGTAGTTGCACGCATCCGTGGCCTGGGCGGCACCCTTCACATCTTCTTGCGTGACAGGCTCAAACGATACCGCTTGATCGGACGATGTGAACACGTCCAGCAGCTCGGGAAGAATCCACTCCACCGTGTCCTGCACTTCGGAGGTGACGATCTGCGACCAGCCGTCCAATTCCTCGTCGCCAGGATATGGCTCGCGGTAGTACTCGCGCATCGAGGCAAGCCGCTGCTCGCCCACCTGGCCGACATACTGCGCAGCATCATCCTCATTGGATTGCAGGTGTTTCAGCAGCGCGTCGTCGGTCATCTTTGCCATCATTCGTCCTTGGGTTGGGGTTTGCGCCCGCGCTTTGCGGGTTCAGGTTCAGGAGGTTTCTTGCCCTGGGCTTCTTCCAGTGGGGAGAGTTCAGGGAATGGCGGGCAGCCGACACGCTGCGATCCATCTGGGTAAGTCTTGGTCTCGTTCATGCGAGCATCTTTCGCTTGTAAACAATGGGTTGCGGCTTGCCGTGCGGCTCTTCATAGGCCACACACATCAGGCCGAAGCTGTCAGCGCTGTGGCTTGACCAGTCATGCTCAGGCCCCAGGCCGATACCGCGCTGCTCGTCGCGCTTTTCGTGATACCAGCCCAGCGCATCACGCCCCCCTTCTGTGGTTGCTTCGTTGAACCACATCGAAGGGAACAGCCTCCGCGCAGCCTCCACGCGCATCTTGGCCGCGCCTTTGCCCTGATTGGGCACCACGGTGACCGAGTAACCTGCCTGCTCAAAGAACGTCTTGTAGGAGGTGTCAAACACCTTGTCCTGCGTGTCACCGTCATGCGGGAGCCAGATTTGCGCACGGTCTGGCGTATAGCCGTTAGACCTGAGCCACGCCAAATGAGTAGCCGCAGGCTGGCCCACTTGCTCATAGTGATTCAGGATGCGGATTTCCTTGCCTATGAACTGCGCCGCCCATATCGTGAAGGCATCAGCCCTTGCACCTGTGCCACCAATGTCGCAAAACAGGCGAATGGTCATCAGCGGATCAGGAGCTACGCGGCCAATGCGTCCTTGCTCTTTCGCCAGCACCAAATCTTTCGCCCAGTACGCGCCTTCGTTGACAACCATGTAGCCGCCTTCCCAGATGTGGTCGTACTGCTCTGGTCGTTCGCGCAAATCCTTCTGTCGGTCGCGCTCCAGTTTCTCGGGGAACTTCGGGTTGTCGCGCCAGTTGATGACGCAGCCTTTTGTATTCGTGTCGGTCGTGAAACGAAAACGGCCCTCAACCGGGGCCGTCTTGCGCTTGGGGTTCCATGTCACCCATAACTCCGCGTTCCAGTCCGTCCCCTCTTCTCGGAGGGTTGGGATCAGCGTTGTCCACGCCTCTTCCGTCACTGGTTCGGCTTCATCCACCCAGCACAACAGCAAACGTCCTTTGGACTTGATGGATGCGATGTTGCGATCCAAACCAGCAAAGGTGAAGCTGATCCTGCCATCACGGGAACGAATGAACTTCTCGCCAATCTCGTAGTAGCTTTTCAGCCAAGGCTCGTCATCAATGGCCCGTTTGACTTCTTCCAGGCTGGAGTCTTCCAGCGAGTTCATGAACTGGCGGGCGCACAGGATGATCCCGCTGATACCCTGCATTCCAAACATGTAGCCACGCACAGCAGCCATCTTTGCAAATGAGCGGGTCTTTGCCGATCCACGGCCACCACAAGCCCAGCGAACGTCAGCACGTCCAGAGAAAACAGGGCGCAGCTTCTTGGGCAGCTTAATCCTCGCCGTCGCCATCCATGTCCACCAGTTCGATGCGAGTCACCGTTTCCATCGGCCCGCCGTCCTTTCCTGTGTGCTCCACAGCAGACAGCTTGGGGTGAATGTAGGGCGCAGCAGCCTTGGCCGCCTCAAATCGCATCATGTGCGCGCTGAGAAGCTGCGGCCCCTTAAGGCCCTCTGGCGGCTCACTGCGCATCACCTGGAGCATGTATTCCAGCGGGGTAATTCCCTCGGCAGCAGCCTTATCGGCTACCTCGCGTGTCTTGGTGGTTGCAACACCCTTTTTACGGCCTGCACCTTTTCTCGCTCCACCTCGTCCATTTGATTTGGTTTGAATGTTTTCAATCATTTCGGGTTCCTGTTTGGATTGTCCGAATGCGCCCATCGGTGTTTAGCGAGTGCCTGGGCGTACCGTGTCGCATCTCCCCCGGTCACGGCTGTGCAGCCGCAGAAATCACCAGCACATTTGCCCGTGTGCTGGCCCATCCGGGTTCTGGGTGTTCTCGGGTGGCGTTACTGGCACGCCTCACATGTCCCGTCTTCGCTCAGTTCGCAGATGACGGGCAAAGGCGTGTCGTCGTTCAGGTCAAGCGCGAATGGATCGGGCTTGTCTTGCTCGGGTGTGGTTTCAGGGTTCATGCGTTGAGGAGCGGGCGCGCTTCCAGTTGGACAAAGCCAGTTCATGGGAGAGAAGCGGCCCGCAAAGCAAAAAGCCCCGAGGCATTGCTGCTTCGAGGCTCTGGAGACACCATCGCCTGCCGTTGGGCAAGCGATGAACGACACAGTGTCGCGGATTTGGGCGCGATTATGCACTACTTTGTCAACCGGCGCAAGTAATGCCCCCAAAATAATCTCAGCCCTTGCACTCTGGAGTCATGCCACAGCCTGCGCTTGATGCCCATGCGAAGGCGTGCGGATAGCTCACTCTCTGCTTTGGGGATGTACACCGCTGCCAGTACGCGGCTGTACTGCCTGGGAACCACCTGCAAAGCCCGCTGCACATCCATCGCGGCGAAATCGGCCATGAGCACGGGCATGGGTTCCTCGCCTGGTGTGGGTGGTGCCCTGTACTGGCCTTCGGCACTGGCGCAGCGGCGCTTTTTGTAGCGGTCTTGTGCCCACAGGCCGTAACGAATCAGTAACTCCTCGGCTTCGCGCAGGTCTGGGGGTGTCACGCTCAGATCAATGTTTTCGCGCTTCATGCGGCATGGCTCCAGGCGGTGAACAGTGGATTGGATGGCCGCACATAGACGGGCCTGGGCTGCTTTGCTGGCGCTGGCTTCTGGGCATTGAACTTCGCCCAAACCTCGGCAATGGAAAACCGCATGGGATAGGTGCTTCTGTCCACCGTGGCGAACCCCAGGCCCACAGCCCTGCTGCAATACGTGCGAACAGAGTTCACATCCAGCTCGGGGAAAGCGGCCTGGTGGATTTCTGCCGCTGTTGCTGAGCCCATGCCTTCCAGTGCGGCGCATAGCTCTTTGATTTGGACGCCTACTCTCATGCTTTCAGTTCCTTCAGCTTTTTCTTGTAGGTGTTTCGAGTCATGCGAACCGCCCTTGTTGAAACAGCGCACGGCTTGTCTCCCATCCTTGGCGAAGACGCCAAATCAAGCCCGCGCGGCTGACAGTTACACCAGGCTCTCGCACCCATTCCGCAGCGGTAAGCGTCTTCCCGTTGCAGGTGATTGCCACTGAGTTAGACCGCTCGTGCTTGGCGTGCGTCTTTGGCTCGTAGGGCTTGGGCTTCGCCTTGCCGCGCTTCACTGTCTCGGTTGTGCCGTACCAGCGTTGGCGGAAATAGTGCATTTGGCACAGTTGCGCAGCCTTGTAGTGCGCATCGCGCTCGCAACCTTCAACGCAGCATTTCATATCGCTTCTCCAATCTACGAACCTTTTTAGTCATCACGGCCTTTAGGCGCTTGAGGTAATCCACATCGAACTTCGCGATGTGCTGCATGGCCTCCAGCCGGGCAACCCAATCCTCCCCGTGGTCGCGCACAAGCCGTTCACGGAAAGCCAGCGCCATGCCGCCTTTGTGGCGGTTGCAAGGAATGCACTGCAACTTGATCTGCGGGATCCAATAGCGCAGGTGCGGGGCGCTGCCAACCGAGCGGAAGTGCCCGGCGTCATAGGTGCCACCGAACTTCTGCGTAGGCGTCGCGCCGCAGGTGTAGCAACCCTCCCCGCGCGATAGCGCCAGAATCCGCACATAGCGGTTAACAATTGCTTGGCACTCGGCCAGCCACTTCGCGCGCGGCTTGATGGCTTCCTTGCGGGTGCGAACCTTGGCGCGCTCCTCTACCTTGGCCTGCCGCACCTTCTTCATGGCGCAGGCTGGAGAACAGACAACCATCATTGGGCGCACCGGCACAAACAGTCGCTCACACACTCCGCATGGCTTGGCCTTGGGGTTTTTGTAGGTCAGCATTCAATGCCCCCGCATCTTCAAAATGAAGGCGAAACACAGGCATCCCGCACCCAGTGCCAACGCGGCATCTTTGGAAACCACTTGCGCTAGGTAGATCGCGGCCATCAGAAACAGAACGTCCGATTTCTTCATTGCCACCCCTCCGGCGCAGGCATGTAGATGCCCCGCTCTGCTGCCCATGCCATGACGAACTCAGACAGCTCCGCGCATTCGGCTTTTGTGAGTTGGCTGGTACGCCTGAAAACGATGTCCACACCATGCCCATCCAATGCGGGCAGCATTTCGATAGGCTCGCCACGGGCGCGCAGCCACGCGGCAGTGAGCAGGCGCTTCCATGTGTCCACGTCGCGCTTTGCCCCGGCCCATTCCACTTGCTTGCTGATTTCGGACAGGCAGGCGTGCAATAAGCGGTTCTGCGCATCGCTGCGCTTCTCAGGGCGGATTTCCAGCGTCAGACGGGTGTCTGAGGCCATCAGCCAGCCCTTGGCGTGCTTCCATGCTGTTTGGATGGCCTGGTGTGCCTGCTGGGCGTTGTACAGGCTCATGGTGATGCGCTCAGCCATGCCCCACCCCCAGCCAGTCCAGATAAGCAGCCTTGGGCGTGTAGCCCAGGCCGATACGCTTGTTCGGGATGCCGCGGATACCGCAGTGCCAGATTCCCAGGACTTTTCGGAAGTGGGGTTTCATGCGGGCGCTCCTCCAAACAAATCCATGGTTTTCGTATCCCGCTCAGCATCAGATGCGCGGCGGCGGCGCTTGGGCTCGATCAGGCCAGCCTTGCGGGCACAGACACGACCAAACGGCTGGGTGCCGATGACCACCGCAGGCAGGAAAGTGGCGCGACCACACCGGGCGCAGCGGTTGACCTTCACTTGGTGCCCCCTCGCGCAAAGCGCCAGCGCCCTGCAGCGTTCTTCTCCAGGGCACCCTTGCGCCCCATCTCGGCCAGGTGCCACTGGGCCCCATTGGTGTGCATGCCGAACTTGGCCCCGACTTGCGCCACAGGCGGCAGTTGGTCGTTCTCGGCCAGGTACTCCCGCATGAAAGCAAGGATCTCGATCTGCACTGGCGTGAGTGCTGTCAACTTGCCACCAGCTGCAGGCGCGTGCGGCCAGCGTGGTGCGGGCGCCTTGGTGGCCCGGTTGCCACCGCGCAGCTGGTTGGCGATGCGGTTGGCCTCTCTGGCGTCGGCGGTGAATTCGTGGATCACAGGTAGTCCCCCAGGATTCGCAGTGCTTCGCGCACGTCTTTGGAGCGATGGGCCAGGCCGTCGCGCACGTCATCGAGGACGGCATGAGCCCAGCGCTGTTCGGCAGTGAGGTTTTCGCGCAGGGTCATTCGGCAATCTCCTTGCGGGCGATTGGCCGATAGCTCTCCCAGGGGAAAGGCACCCACCGGGCGCACTCGGTCATGCGGTCATAGATGCGGTCGCCGACGTACTGCCGGAAGCCATCCTTGTTCTGGTTGGTCAGCAGGATGGTCGGCATCATGTCGCGGTAACGGCGGTCCAGAACGTCGAACAGGTGGTTCTGTTCGCTCTCGGTGCCGTACTGCATCCCGATCTCGTCAATTACCAGCAAAGGGACGTTGGCGAACTCGGCCAGCACATCCACCTCGCTGGCCTCCGAGTCCTTGCGCCATGTCGATCGGATGTGCTGAATCACCTCCATGCAGGTGAAGTAGCGCCCAACGTAGGCGGGCATAATCGCTTGCAAAATTCCAGCGGCAAGATGGCTTTTGCCAGTCCCAGGCAGGCCAGAGAACACAAGCCACGAACCCTTCTTGTAGTGCGCCTCGAAGTTGGACGCGAAATCCACCGCGATGCCAAACGCACGCTGCTGCTCTGGCGTCGTGGCCTTGAAGGCGTCCAGCGTGCGGCCGATAAAGCGCTGCGGGATTGCGGCCTGCTGCAGCTGACCTGCCTTCTCTTGGGCCAGCCTGCGGGCCACAGCCATTTGCTTCTCTGCTGCCTCCTGGCCCTCTCGGTCCTTCTTGCAACCTGGACAGGTTGTCCAGATATCTCGGCTTGACAGACGGGTGCCTGTTGCCATGTATTCGCCGTGACGTGGGCAGGAAAACTGCACCCGGCCAATTGCCGACATTGGGCGGCCCATCACGCGATCAAAGTCGATGCTGCGCGTGTTCATTTTTTCAAGCAAAGCTTCCATCTGCGTGCACTCCGGTTGTGTAGTCGAGTTGGTCAAATCCGCTGTGGCGCGATGGCCTTGCGGCTGTTTGGTGTGCCCGTCCCGTGGGCTGCCTGTCGATCAGCCAATCTGCCCGCAGGGACTGCCATCCCCGTTCGCAGCAAATCGTCACGGCCTCTTCGATCGTCTTCCCAGCCTTCTCCGCCTCGCGGATCAGCCCATTGATCGCCGTGGTGGTCAGCGGGCCTGCCTTCTTCGCTTTCCGCACAGCCATGTAGTCCGAGAACAGTTGGGCAGGAACACCGGGGATGGACGCGCACGCGCTCTGTTCCTTGTTCCCTTCCTTATTCCTTCCTGGTTCTTTCCTGGTTCCGGGTCCCGTTTTTGGTACTGTTTCCAGGGAAAAACGGGACTGTTCAGTGGGAATTTCGGTACTGTTAGTAGGGAAAAACGGGACTGTTCCGTTTTCGGGACCGGTGCCGTTTGCGGTACTGTTTGGCGTGGGAATTTCGGTACTGTTTGGCTTGGTAGATGGCTTAGTTTGGTCTGCCTTAACAGTGCCGTTTTCGGGACTCTTTAGGCGGTACACAGGAACCTGACCCGTGATGCCGCGACGTGCGCCGGTGTCCTCAATGAACCCCATTTCGCGCAGCCGCTGCAGGTTGTCCATAACAGTTTTGCGATCCTGCTCAGTCATGCTGCAAAGCGCCTGCACGGAGGGGAAGCACAGCATTCCTGCGTCCTTCCCGTTCACATGCTCAGCCATTGCCACCAAGACGAACTTGGTGGATGACTTCCCGACGTTCTGGGCCATAGCCCAGCTCACAGCTTCATAGCTCATCGCGCTACTACGCTCCCGCCTTACTGATGCGCTGACGCTTTGCCAAGCTCGCTGCGCTCTGCTCGCGGTTCTCAATGGTTATTGCGCCCTTGGTGCGTCGCTCAATGCCCACAGTCGCACGGCCCCGGCTGTCCAGCAGCAGGTGTACATTGCCCACCAACGGAGCTTTGGACTGATTGCGCACGATGGGCTTTGCCACCACGTCGGTATCAGCGCCACGCGGGCGCACGGATGTGGATGCGTTCATTGGGGGACTCCTGATGACTCCGACAGCAGCGGATTGCCATGCAGGCAGCGCGAAAGCACCATGGCCTCATGCGCCACCTTTTTTGCTTCTGCCGTCAAAACCGCCTCGATGTAGGCGTGGCGCTCCATGCCCTTTGCCATGGCGATGGCGTCCAAGGCTTGGAGCAAGTGGGTGGGGGCGAGCTGGCGCAGCTCGGACTTGTCGGCGGCCATGGCTTAGGCCGCTTGGGTGGGCTTGGCCTCGACAGCCGCGCCTTGCTGGGCAAAGGCTTCGAGATACGCAGCACGGGCCGCCAGAGCGGCTTCGGGCGTCGTGTAGCTGCCAACGTATTTTTTGCCGACCATGACCTGAAAGCGCTCAGAGCGGCCTTTCTGAGCCTTGATGTGTGCATAGCCGCAGCCTGTACTCCGAGTCAGGGCGCCAGGGTTGGTCTGAAAGAAAGCAACGCGGGCGGCGACAGCCTCGGCCTCGGTGGCGAAGAACCCCAAAGGTTTCTTGCCGGCCCTGGCGAACCATGCCAACTCGCGGCCTGGGTAGAGGCAATAAACACCCTTGTTGGGCTTGGTCTTGCCCATCCATACTCGGACGGCTTCGCGGCTGTTTTCTGTTGCCAGTTGAATGTGGACGTTGCCCAGCTCGTAGCAGCCGGAGTCGCTGACACGCGACATGACATATTTGCCTTTGCCCCGTCCACGCAGGTGCAACTTGCCGCTGGACTGCCAAATGGCAAACCATTGTTGGAATGTGAGATTCCATTCAATGGCACGAATGGCTGCATGGGCTCGCTGCGATCTGTAAGCGCTGAGCACGCCGTCTTTGCGCAGTTGCTGAACTACAGCGGAGGGAAGCCCATACTTAGCCATGCTCTTCGCTTCGCGGGCCTGTGCGCGGGCCGCGGACTTGGCGGCGGATACGACGCTGGCACCGCCTTCTTGAGCTGTGATGCCAACGGACTTCAGGATTTGGCGCACTCGCTCACGGGTGATGTCGTGCTGATCCGCAATCTTTTGCAAAGTCACGCCTTGGCGGTACATGCTGGCCATCTTTTCGGCCCGCAGATTGGATGCGTTGCTGGTTTGGCTTGGGTGCTTTTGCAGTGCTTTCCCGCATTCCCGCGCCCAGTTGTAGACGGTGCAACGGGAGACGTTCTCGGCCCCAGCAATCTCCAGCGCAGTCATTCCACGCTCAGCCATTTCAGACATGCGAGCATCTCTAGCCAGAGTCTCTTGACGGCGACCGGTCATACAGCCTCCGCCTTGGTCTTTTGTTTACGAAACCACCGTGGCTTAAGCAGCCGCATTTGCCAAACGCGCTCCTTTGGGACGTCATCGCCCCATTGCGTGATTGCACTTGGTGTGATGCCGAGCAGCCTTGCAAGGGAGGCCGCGTTGCCAGCCAGTTCGATTGCTTGTTGCTTTTTCATAGTGAGCCATATTTAAGCACACTTAAGTTGAATGCACAAGCCCGCTTAACAATTTAGATGGCTTAATTCTTTGATATGGCGCTCAGTGACAGAATTCAGGAAATAGTGGCGGCTGGATACAAAAAGTCCGCCATTGCCAAGGCCGCTGGCAAGTCTGCAGCGGCCGTATCGCAATGGTTATCTGGCGAAACTAAAGAAATCAAGGCAGACTCTGCCGCAGGCATACAAGCTGTTACAGGCTTCAGCGCTGTATGGATCGCTACCGGCAAGGGGCCGAAGATGGCCGCCGTAAGCAACGTAGACGAAGTGCGTGCAACCAGGCGCGTGCCTCTGATTTCTTGGGTTCAAGCCGGAAGTTGGAGTGATGTGCAAGACAACTTTGCCGCAGGCGATGCCGATCATTGGGAGGAAGCGTTTAGTACAACACCTGGAGATAACGCATTCGCATTAGTTGTCAGAGGCGAGAGCATGACTAACCCATATCCAGGCGAACTATCTTTTCCAGATGGCACGGTCATCATCGTGGATCCTGGCCGCGCAGTCGGCGCGGGGGACTACGTGGTAGCCAAGGATGTAGCCACACAGCAGGCCACTTTCAAGCGCCTGGCACACGACGGTGGGCGGTGGTATCTGAAGCCGCTGAACCCCACATACCCAACAATTGAGATCGATGACCCATCAGTGCGCGTGATTGGCCGCGTCATTGAGTACCGCATGGGCGGCAAGTTGTAGACGCCATACCCGCCCATCAAACACCCGCCCGCTGAGGCGGTTTTTTTGCGCCCAAGAAGACTACGTATTGTCCTACGTATTTAGCTTACTGAAATAAAGCACGCGAAACCATTGCACTTTTATTTAAGCCTGCTAAAGTACACCAATCGCAGCAAACAAAGCAGCGATGGCCCGACTAAGTACCCAGGGCGATAAACCGGGGCAGACCTAGGACCGCGAGTGGACAGCGGATACGCCTAGATGAATTTCAAAGCGTCTTGATGGTCAGGGCGCTTCGACATTCAACAGGAGATAGACATGAACACCGAAAAGACCGAAGCCGTATGCAATGCAAATGCAGCCCTGAGCGCAGCTGGCCTGCCGACGTACACCGAACTGGTGGGACTGATCCGCGAAACCGCTCGCCTGGGCTTGAACTTCGAAATTGGCAATGCCTACATCCGCCGCGACTACATAGATAAGCAGGACGCACTGCAAAGCCAGGTTAAAGCCCTGTGCCTTGCCCTTGAAGGAACCAACACCGTTGCGCATGCAGATCACATTCAGGCGCTCTGATCGAATTGCCGCCATTCCAAGAGCATTCACCGCCCTGCCAACGCGGGCCAAAACCTGAGCCGCGTGACAGGCGGTTGAGGTTTTCAAGGAGAGCGACATGACCCACACCAACAGCCCAAAGGGCGCCTTGCTGCGCCACGGCTACACGCTGCACAAAGACCCGCGCTACCCAAACTCACAGCGCCGCACCGTGAAGGACAGCACAGGGGCTGTGGTGCTGGATGACGCACCACTCGATGCAGTGTGCGACTTCTGCAAGCGCAACGGGCTTTATTTGCCTGAGTAGCCACCCATTACGGGCAAAAGCCAATTCACACATCCGGGACGGTGCTGTGATTCCCCCCGGCAAGTAGCCCACCCCAATTCAACAAACTAGGAGAAGAGCATGAAAACACCTCTGAGCTGCGATCAGGTTGCATGGATGTTGGCGGCCATTGGCAGATACCTCCCGAGTCAAGCAGCCCCGCAAGTAAGCCGCGCACGCGAACTGCAAAAGTACGCGCTTCTGTACGAAATCATGGATGTTGCGGGTCTTGTCTTTGCGGACGATGCAGCCGCGCATAACGGGACGCCATGCGACGTATCGATGTTGCGCGAGAAATCAAACATGGCTTGCGAAGGAATGACGCTGGCTGGCGGCGCGGCTACCGCAAAAACGCTTGGCGAACTGATGCAAGAGCAGCGCCGGAGCGGCCTGAACCCGGCGCCGGACCGCTTGTAAAGCCATTGGACGAAAGACACCTCCCTGTCTTCCTATAGACAGGGCAAGCCCTCTCCCTCCCCTCCTGCCATGCGCAGGGGTTCGCCCACCTCGCGTGGGCTTTTTTATTCCACCACAGCCCGCCCCGAGCGGGCTTTTTCTTGCCCGTCACGCTATCGCATTGATAGCTACTCGCGCTTATTCCACAAGCGCCGCGACCTGATT
>Ga0209066_10000966_pt1 | contig 39686 bp, 30 predicted proteins | sample All_14_2_FD_187198 | JGI IMG/M metagenome (GOLD analysis project Ga0209066, IMG submission 187198) | Freshwater microbial communities in response to fracking from Pennsylvania, USA - Allegheny Zone_MetaG_DW_15 (SPAdes) (version 2) ... | reverse complement strand
AACAACCCGCTGGCCTCGGTCGCGACAGCAGTCGCATTGGGCCTCGTGATCGCCCGCATCAACCGCTGGCGCCACCCACAAGGCTGACCCTGGCCAAGAAGACCTCAACCCAGGCTGGCCACGGTCCTCACGCCGAGGTTCGGGGCCACCTTGTTGAGCATGTCCCCAGCAAGCGCAACGAGGCCCGCCGAGGCGGGGTATCCGCATGTCCCAGAAGCACTGAGCGAGGCGTCCCGTCGGGCGTCAGGTGGCACCCGATCCCGTGATGCTCCATGCCCAGCGCGACATCGATTCCGGCATGGTCGACACCGACATGCGGGCTACGCCTGGTCTGGTCACACAAGGAGGCGTGTGCATGCGGCCTCGTGTCGAGCTCGCCATGATCGACTGACGCTTCTCACTCGCAATCTTGGCAAAGTGGTCTCTCGCCGACTGCAGCACCAAGGACACCCAGAAATGCTCCAATTGGATTCCATATGGAATCCATGAGGATGGCATGAAGCACAACAGCACTGCGGTCGAATACAGGCCACGTACCGGCGAGACAGAAAAGATGACGGTCAATGTCGGCGTGGTCGATCTGGGGCACGTCGACCTGCTGGTGCAGGAGGGCTTCTACTCCAACCGATCAGACCTCATTCGGACGGCGCTTCGAAACCAACTGGCCTTGCATGCCGACGTGGTCAAACAGACCGTGTCCCGCCGAACACTCACGGTCGGCCTTCAGCACTACAGCCGAACTGACCTCGAAGCTGTCGTGGAGGCTGGTCAGCGACTGCAGGTGCAGGTGGTCGGGCTCGCCCGCATTGCCGACGACGTGACACCCGAACTCGCGCTGGCCGCCATCGAATCGGTAACCGTGCTGGGCGCATTCCAGGCCAGCCCAGCGGTGCGACGGGCCCTGTCCGATCGCACCCATTGAGCCGCCCCACTCCCCCCGGAACAGCATGAAGAACCTTTTCAACACCCGTGCATCGTCCTTCGATGCCAGCACGATCAACGCGACGATCCAACGGGCACTCGCGTCAGCGGGGCTCGACACCACCGCTGGCCCGATGCGTGACGTGACCGAGACCATCCGCCGCGCCCTGGCTGCAGGAGGCCTTGCGCAGGCCACGCCAAGCGAAGACACCACTGCTGCACAGGCGCACACGCCATCGATCAACGAGCCGCTGCAACGCCCCGGCAGCTTCGCCTCGCACACCTTCAGCAACGACGCGGGCAGCCGGGCCTACAAGGCCTACATCCCGGCGGGGGCGTCCGATGCGCCGCGCCCGATGGTGGTGATGCTGCATGGCTGCACCCAGTCTGCGGACGACTTCGCAGCAGGCACCCAGATGAACCGCCTCGCAGACAAGCACGGCTTCCTGGTCGTGTACCCCGAGCAAGCGTCCCATGCGAACGCGTCAAAATGCTGGAACTGGTTCAAACCGCAAGACCAGGTGCGCGGCGTTGGCGAGCCTTCGCTGATCGCTGGCATCGTCCGCGAGGTCGCGGGCAGGCACGGCGCCGACCCAGGTCGCATCTATGTGGCTGGCCTGTCAGCGGGCGCAGCGATGGCTGTTGTGCTGGGCGAGACCTACCCCGAGTTGTTCGCCGGGGTGGGGGCTCATTCCGGCCTCCCGTACGGCAGCGCGCAGGACATCCCCTCGGCCATGGCCGCGATGAAAGGGGGCCGCAGCGGCATGCCAAGCCTGAAGAACTTACCAGGTGCTTCCGCGACGCCGCACAGGAAGGCCGAACAGGCAGTGCCGCTCATCGTGTTCCACGGCGATCGGGACCACACCGTGCAGCAGTCGAACGGTGCACACATCGTGCAGCAGGCAAGGAACGCGCACGGCGCTCAGGCAGGTAGCACCGACCTGCAAGCCCACACGCAGTCTGGTGTCGCATCCGGCGGGCAACGGTTCAGCCGCACGGTCTACGCCGATGCCAAGGGGCAAGCCAAGATCGAAAGCTGGACATTGCATGGCGCCGGGCATGCCTGGTCGGGAGGCCATGCGAGTGGCTCCTACACAGACCGAACCGGCCCGGACGCTTCAGCGGAAATGGTGCGGTTCTTCATGACGCTGCCACGTGTTGGCTTTGCTTGAACGATGCTTGCTTCAGACCTCAAAGAAGATCGCCGCAGCTGTAACACAAACGCAATACACCACCTCTATCAATCACGGTCTGCGGCATCTTCGCGCCATGTGGTGATTGAGTACGAATGCCAGGCCTGACTGCTGCCACACTGTCCCAGAATTGTCCAAAATATTGGAGCGGGCAAGAAAAAAGCACCTAGCCGTGAGGCTAAGTGCTTGATTTTCCTGGTGGGCGGTGCAGGGTTCGAACCTGCGACCCCTGCCGTGTGAAGGCGGGATTTAGGGTTTCAGGAGGTCTCATGAAGTGCCACTTCTCCTATGAAACTCGCATGGATAGTGCCATTGCGTTTCATTGAGTTTCACGACGTCTTGTCCGTACAATGTCCGTACGGATTTTATCGGGGGCTCTATGGCGCACGATCTCACCAAGAAAGGCGAGCGAAGCAAGCTCGCCGCCCGGCGCGAGCCATACTGGTGCAGGCTGGAGATTGGCATCTACCTGGGCTACCGCGTCATGAGCGACGGCAAAGGCACTTGGATTGCTCGAAGGCAAGAGGCTGGCAAGAAAACCTATCAGTCACTCGGCCACCACGACCAATTCGATGAAGCGAAGAAAGCCGCCTTGAACTGGGTGGGTCGTGTCGCTGCTGGCGTGACCGACAAGGCCCCCACCGTAGAAGCTGCCTGCAAGCACTACGTGCAGCACCAGCGCACGTCCAAGGGCGACACAGCGGCTAACGATGCCGATGGCCGCTTCAAGCGACTGGTGTATGGCACGGACTTCGGCAAGATCAGTTTGGACAAGCTCAACACCATCAAGACCCGTGCGTGGCGAGACAAACAGATCCCCAAGGCGGAAGACGATGACGATGACAAAGTGCGCCGCGCCAAGGACTCGGCCAATCGAAACCTGTCCTCGCTCAAGGCGGCGCTGAATCTCGCGCACCGGGACAGGCTGGTGGCGTCTGATGACGGATGGAAGACCGTCACAGGTTTCGAGAAAGTCAGCAAACGGCGTACCGTTTTTTTGAACACCGACCAACGGCGCGCGTTGGTAGCCCAGTGCGATCAAGGTTTGAAGGAACTGGTGACCGCCCTCCTGTTCACCGGCATTCGCCCTGGCGAGCTGGCTGCCTGCGATGTGGCGGACTTCGACAAGGTCACCGGCACGCTGAATGTCAGGACCAGCAAAACAGAGGCTCGCACCGTTCCACTTTCCACCGCAGCCATTGAGCACTTCAAGACCGCCACAAAGGACCGCATAGGTGCATTACCGTTGATACCTGATGCCTTCGGCAATCGCTGGCACAAGGACGCGTGGAAGAAACCATTCAAAGCCGCTGCGGCAGCGGCTGGCCTGCCGGACAAAACGGTGATCTACACCCTTCGGCACTGCGCCATCACTGAACTTATTGCGGGCGGCATGGATTCGCACCTTGTTGCCAAGATCGCTGGCACGTCAACAGCCATGATTGATGCGAACTATGGGCATCTGCGCGTTGACAAGACTCGGGCGTTGATGGATCGGACGAGCATGCTGTGAGTCTGCGAGGTATGCCTCGTCACGTCACCGTTGCGCGCAAATTGTCGACCAACTTGTCTGCTGCAGATGGCAAGCGCCAGGATTGCTGAAGGCCAATGCAGGCGAACTTGTGTGCAGACATATCAATCGGGGAACCCTGGACATGACAGCAAATCGTCGCATCCTCGCTCACGTGGTCCTCGAGACCAGCGCAGACGAAAGTACCAATGCGGTCATGGTGGCCGCGCTGCGGCCGGCCATTCAAGTTGGCTTGAACGCGCGCGTTCTTGAATTGAATGTCTATGCCTTATCGCCGGATATGCAGCCCAAACACCCCGGCGTCAGTGCCCCTCGTTCAGAAGGATCAGAAGACGATCAAGTCATCGAGGAGTACGAGCACTGCGGTATGTCGGTCAGGATATTCCGTGAGGCGGGACTACGCACACCGCCCAAGTACTTCGCCGTTGTCATGAACCCCGCCGTCAAGAATCCGACTGGCGGCGTCATTGAGGCGAACTCATATGCAGAGTTGAGGGCCGCGGCCGATGCCAGGGCGGAGCGCAAGGCTTACCTGCTGCAACGAAAGCAAGTCCAACAGGCCTGCCCATAACCTGACGCTATTTTCCCGGTGGCGCTTGAGCGCGACAAGCGCGCCAGTGTTCAGCGCAACAACGGCACAACCAAGACCAAGAGCGCATGCAGCGCCAAGCCAACAGCGCCACCAACGACCGTGCCATTGATTCGAATGAACTGAAGGTCACGCCCCACACTCAGCTCAATCTGCTGAACCAATTGGTGGTCGTCCCAGGCCTTGACGGTTTGCGAGATATGCCCCGTCACCGTTGTGCGTAAGTTGTCGGCCAACTTGTCTGCGGCAGAAAGGACATGGGCATTGATGGCCGCACGCAGGCCTTCGTCTTGCGACAGCTTATTGCCAAGCCCGAGCAGGCCTTGCTCCATGTGGCGCACCAACGCTGAATCCGCGCTCTTCAGCTCGGATTCAAGTGCCGAGCGTATTTCTTCCCAGATGCCGTTGACATAGTCGTGCACGGAAGGATGTTGCACAGCCTTTTCTTTGATTTCGTTGATGTGCCCGCGCAGCACGGCGTCGGCTTTAAGGCGCCCGACAAAGCTGTAGAGCCACGCCTCGTATTTCACGCGAACTGCGTGCTCAGGGCTAGCCAATGCCTCACTCATTTCTTCAATCAAGGCATTTGCAAGACGATCAGCGAAATCATCTGCAAGCGCGTCAACCGACTTGACCATGTTTACCGCCACGATGATTTTGGGCCACTCCTTTCGGGCGTAGGCCACCATCATTCCTGCGACCTTGCGTTTGTTATCAGGGTCTTGCAAATATTCGCCAAACTTCATCAGCGCACCGTCGAGCAACTCATGATGGCGCCCATCCTTTGTGAGCAGATTGAGCACATCTCCGCCCGTTGCGGCAGCATCCCATGCTCGCACCTTGGTTACTACAAAATCATGAATGGCACGACGCACTGCATGCTCGTCCAGCATGCCCAACGCTTCTTGGGCAAGCACCCTGACAGAGCCGGTGAGCTTGCGAACATTCTCAGGCTGCGTCAGCCAATCACCCATGCGGGCGGCAGGATTGAACACCGACAACTTCGAGAGCAAGCTCTCGTGGTCTAGAAAGTGATCTCGAACGAACACCGCGAGGCTGTCGGCGATCCGGTCCTTACTGGAGGGGATGATGGCCGTGTGTGGAATCGGCAACCCCATCGGGCGCCGAAACAGCGCAACAACGGCAAACCAATCCGCCAACGCCCCCACCACGGCAGCCTCGCAAAAGGCACGGACCCAGCCCCATGCGCCCATGCCACCCATCAACTCACTGACAACCAAACCAAGCGCCGCCAAGACCAACAGGCTCAGTGCAAAGGCCTGCATGCGTTTCAATGGCTTCACACGAGGATCAGCCAAACCAGCACTGCTCTCTGGCTGCATTACTTCAACAGACATTTCATCTTCCCTATGACGTTATCGTTTTTCCAGCGGGACACATTGTCGCGTGCTGGCGGCATCCCGAAACCGGTCAACCTTGCTCACCATCAACATCGGTCAGCGCCAACTCTTCCAAGGCCAGTGGCAAAGACTTGCTCGACTTCACCCCCAGCTGCTTGACCTTGCCCGCCTGCGAAATCAGCGAGCCTCGGCCTGACGACAGCTTCTTGTGTGCCGATTCATAGGCATCCTGCGTTTGTCGAAGTCTTGTCCCCACCTGCTCCAGGTCTTCAACAAAGCCAACGAACTTGTCGTACAACCTGCCACATTGTTCGGCGATGGCTTGAGCGTTGGTGTTTTGATGCTCATGCCGCCAGATGTTGGCCACAATCCGCAACGTGGCCAACAAGGTGGTGGGACTCACAATCAAGACGTTGCGTGACAAGGCCTCGTTGAACAGGGTGTGGTCTTGCGTCACGGCGAGCATGAAGGCGGACTCTACCGGCACGAACATCAGCACAAAATCTGGCGCCTTCAGATCGGCCAGGCCCTGGTAGTTCTTGGCCGACAAGCCTTTCGCATGGCTGCGCAGCGATTGCAGATGATCCTTCTGGGCCATGAGACGCATCCCCTCATCGTCGGCGCTGCAGTATTGCTCGTACGCCAGTAAAGACATCTTGCTGTCCACCACCATGTGCTTGCCCTCGGGCAAATGGATGACCACGTCTGGACGGAACTGCTGCCCTTCGTCGCCAGCGAAGCTCGCCTGCACGATGTAGTCCTGCCCCTTGCGCAGGCCCGATGCCTCCAGGAGGTTCTCCAGCACCATCTCGCCCCAAATGCCTTGCGCCTTGCTGCTGCCCTTGAGGGCCTGCGTGAGGTTCACGGCATCCGTGCTGATTTGATGGTTCAAGGTGGCCAGCCGCTCAATCTCGGTCTTGAGCGTCAAGCGCTCCTTTGAGTCTGCCAGGTGGGTGTCGCTCACCTGCTTCTGAAAGTCCTTGATGCGCTCTTGCAGCGGTTGCAGCAACGGGGCCAAGCTGTCGTGGCTTTGCTGCGTGAACCGCTGTGCCTTTTCCTCCAGGATCTGATTGGCCAGCACTTGAAACTGGTTGCCCAGTTCCACCCGTGCGTCCGCTAGCAGCTTGAGCTGCGTGTCAGCACGCTGGGACTCCGACGACAGCTGGGTGCTGGCCATGGCCAGATCCTCCGCCAATCGGCGCACTTCCGCTTGCGACAGCTGAAGCTGCAGAGCGATGTCGGCGGCCGACGAGCGCTCTCGCCCCAGTTCATCTCGCAAAGATTGATTGCCGCTGCTCAACTCGCCGGAGGCCTTGGTCAACTCCAGGAGCTGGCCCTGAAGCGCAGCGTGCAAGTGCTGCATGTCCACGAGCTCGCCGTCCAACCGCACGGCCTCGGCGCCCTGATGCTCCAACTGGCCCTGCAGCTTGGCCATGCCGAGCGCGGCATCGTGGTGGGCCTGCTGCTGCCCAGCCTGAAAGCCTTGGGCTTGGGCCGCAGTGGCCGCATCTGCCAGCTTGCTGCGAGCCCACCACCACCCCACCATGACTCCCACCAACATCGCGCCCATGGCTATGACAAATTCATTGCTGTTCATCCTGATGCCTCTTGGCCCTGTCTGGCCGTGTATTGATCTATGCAATCAATACCGCCAGATGCGTGCCAAAGGACTCAGCCACACACACTCCTTTCAAATCAACGACTTAGTCAAGCAGGCCCATCGCCAATGAATGTATGTAAATAAATTTATCCGCATTTCAACAACTTTTTTATGCCCAATCTCACACCTGCATCCCTCAGACGATCAATTCACTTGCTGCATTTGTTGCACTTATGCATTAAAGTAAGTGCTTAGCATTTGCATTTTTCTGGGGGTGCCATGACCACATTGGAAAGAAGCGGAGAGATCCTGCCGCCGCCCATGAATGAGCAGGACCTGGAGATGGCCAGGGCAGCGCAGCGCTGCATCATGGCCGCGCTGGATCACTCGCGCGCGGCGTCCATCATGGTCACCAATGACGATGGCGATCAACCCGCCGTGCAAGTGCCACCACAGGCGCTGCGTGTCATCGCTCAGGTGCTGGGCGCCATGAGCGAGCGTCGGCCGATCATGCTGATGCCATCGAAGCAAGAGGTATCAACAGTTGAGGCCGCCAACTTCCTCAATGTGTCACGTCCGTTTGTGATCAAGGAAATAGAGCAAGGGCGCTTGCCGCATCGGCTGGTAGGCACGCATCGGCGCATTGCCATTGATGATTTGATGCAGTACGCCCAAACGATGCGAGCAAATCAGAAATCAGCCCTGCAACGCATGGCCGACGACGCTCATGAACTGGGGCTCGAATACTGATGGCCGGGCATGCACGCTACACCGCGTTGCTTGACGCTTGCGTGCTGTACCCGGTGGCGCTGTCAGACGCTTTAATGAGCCTGGCTGTCACTGGCCTATTCGCGGCCAAGTGGACTCAAGCCATTGAGCATGAATGGATCCGCAACCTGGAACAGCATCGGCCCGACCTCACCGGCCGCCTCGATACCCGGCGGGACATGATGCGGTCGGTGGCACCCGATTGGGAGGTGCAGGAGGAAGCATGGCAAGCCATTGCATCAAGCCTGACCTTGCCCGACAAAGACGATGTCCATGTGCTGGCGGCGGCCATTGCAGGCCATGCGGATTGCATCGTCACCGCCAACTTGAAAGACTTCCCGGCAGATACGGTCAACCTGTTTGGCATTGAAGTGATCCACCCAGACGACTTCATACTCAAACAGCTGGACTTGGACCCCTTCAGTGCCTTGGCTGCGTTCAAGGAGATGCGGGCCAGGTGGAAGCGCCCGCACGCCACGCCCGAGGCATTCGCCCAGGTGATGGAGAAGAATGGTTTAGTGGCGACGGCGGAACGGCTTCGTCAGGCGCTGCAACTGATTTAGCCGTGAGCCTTTCCATGTCAACAAAGGTCGATCAAGAGCTCGTCTGCGCCCACCCTATCAAAGGGTCCTGATTGATTCTCGAAGGCATAGCGCCCTCTCTCGGCGCATCCGCTTGAACCGAGCCGCCATGACCAGCCAAAGCCACATTGGCAAGCGGCACGGTATGCGCGGCTATCCGCGTCGATGGCGCCTGGATCGGCACTTCCGCCACAGGATAGGCAAACCGACATCAGCCGGGCAATCTCAAGAGCAGCCCTCAAGGCCACTTTCGCTTGAGCACTTGCCTTCGCATCTCGAACCATCAAGTCTAGCTTTCCTTGGTCTGACACCGAAACAGGCTTCAATACCCGGAATCCCCGCGCCTCGGAAATGAATGACTGGGGAAACGCCGAGCACAGCGCACTGGTTGATGCAGTTGGCCAATGCGACACCGACGCGGGGTACGCCGAGGCAAGATGGGCCAAAAGCCACCCTTCAAGGCGAGACTTCACTCGCTCAACGGCATAGAACTGCAAGGGATTGAGAACCGCGTCCTCCCCCGTGCCCCATTGCCCCACATCTTCATCCACTGGGTGATCGGAATGACAATAGACGACTTGGCGCTCCGCCCTACCTGTGAGCCAAGCAGCGGATCCGCACCAGGCAGCGACGAATGTCAACGTCTTGCCAGCGCCAAGAACCTCACTGGTGAGATTCAGCCGGAACTCACCGGCCTCAGAAGCATCCATGCTCAGCATGGCATCCCCGAGCCTGTAGACATTTGGCGACTCTGCCGGGACCAATAGCTTGGTGGCTCGAAGGGCATGCCGTATCAGCAAGCCCAAGTAATTTCGAAACACGTGGTGCTGCCTCTCAAGAGTCTCGATTTGCAAGCGCCCGTCCGTCACTTGAGCACCATGCGCCGCGTGCGCCAACTTCCACAGCGGCCGCATGCGCTTGTAGTCCTGATCATGAAGCAACACGTTTGTTGTCCGCAAGGCCAAAGGGATACGAGCATCACGAGGAATGCCTTGGTACAGCCCCCCTAAACGCAACACGGTAACCTTTCGCAAGAGGTCGGTCAGTCGCGCAAGCACATCCTCACCTGTTGCTCCAGGCTCATCATCCTGTGAATAGGCTGCGCCCCATAGGTCGCACAATCGATGCCTCAAACGATGGTCAAGGTGTTCGGCATTGCCAATCTCGTGCGCAGCGGTTCTTCTGGATTCAAGGGTCTTCAAGTCTCGAACTCGTCGCCGCAAATGGGTGTGCAGCTGATCCAGGAGGCGAGCGTAAACCGTGTTCTCGTAGGTTCGCAGCTCATCCTCGCTCACCTCTGCCAACAGGCGCTTTGGCGTGACCCCTTTGAAGTCTCGCCGATACCAATCCTCAGAGTGCGCGGCCAATCTCGGCAATGCGGCAGGTGCCAGGCGCTGAGCACGCCCGACCGGCATAAGTTCACTGTCGTAGCGCATGCTCATCCGAGGCGCCTGAGCGATGTTGAACAGATGTGGCATGTCGCTGCCCAGCAACCGCTCAAGCTCATTGAGATCGACCATCTCCTTGAGCTTGCTGGGCATCACGGGCGATGGCAGGCTCAAGGCGCAATCTGGATTCATGCCGTCCATCACGGCCTGCACTGAGCGATTGACCAAATCGAGCCTTGCAGCATGCTCTGCGCCAGCGTTCAAGAAGACGCTGCGAACCCTGACATCGCTGCCGCCAGACTTTAAATCACATCGATCTACGCCCGGTGACCAAAGAAGCGCCCCAGCAGCAAGCTCGACCGTGTCATTGAGAATCGCTGCAGACAACAATCGATAGCGCCCGGATTCAACCTCGGCCGGAAGTTCAACATCACGCCCGTCAACGAGATCAAAGACCTTCATCCGCCGCGCTCCATCCGTTGCCTGTCTCGCGTCAATGACTTAAGGCACCTCTCGGGCTTACCATCGAGCTCACACTCTTTCCACAACTCCATCAAAGCAGCCTCAACACGAGTCAAGTCGTCGGGAGTCATGTCATGCCGCCCCACCACCTTGCCATCTCGAAACATGCGGCTATGCAGCATGTGATCGACTGCCATGGCCTCGCTGCCGCCCGACTCAAGCACTACCGGGACAAAACGCCGAAACTGCGCTTCAAAGCGATTTCCCCAAGCCAAATGCCACTCATCAGACAGCAGTCGCGTCAACGTACTGTCATTGATGAATTGAAGCAATTCGTCCACTTGCTTCACCCAAAGCCGTCCAGCCTTTTCAAATTGCGACTTGATGCTGGACACGCTCCAACGAATGCCTTGATCAGGCCGAATCAAGCCAGCGTCGTCGACCCCAGACTTGTGAAGCTCCATCACAAAGGCACGGTCATGCGTCTTGTCTGCAAAGCCATTCGTCGTTTCATCCTGGTTCGCCGTGCCAATGAACCAGACATTGCCGGGTACATGGATGTCCCTGCCGTGACGCAACAACTCAGGCACCATCCCACCCACAGGCGAATCAAGCAAATTGATCCATCGATCTGACTCGCCCATCTCTAGCGCAGACAGAAACTCGGCGAAGTACTGTTCCGGCCGAGAGAGGTTCATCTCATCAAGCAAGACAATGTTGATGCGATCTCGCCATTCAGGCGTTTGCGCCCGGTAAAGGGCCTGCAGCGTATTGCGCTCGTAATACTTCTTTTCGAACGCGTTGTAGTAACCCAGCAAGTCATTGCGGTCACGCCAGCCTGCTTGCACAGCAACAGGGGTGCAATGACCTCCCACGGCCTTTGCAAAGGCCATGGCCAGGCTGGTCTTGCCCGTGCCACTGATGCCTTGCAAAATGTGCAACTGGCTCATGGCCAAGCCGCCTAGGAAGAGCTGGATATCCGAATCGCTGTAGTGAAGCACCTTGCCTTTGTCGCAGCTGTAGGCAATGCGAGAACGCAACTCCTTGACCAACTGCTTCAACGGTGGCACTGGGTCAACCTGCGCCGGAACGCTGAACGCTCGATCCATCGCGGCCAAGGCTGGAAAGGCGCTTTCGCTCTGCTTCTTATCTAGAAGTTCCTCGACATCACGACGCAAACGATCGTTCTGTTCATGGAGCACCGATCGGCTGCGCTCCATCGCTGCCCGAGCTCGCTCCCAGTCTTCGCGCTCAGTCACACTACGGCGCCAGTTGCCTTCTTGCGATCGAAGGCTCGCCACCTCGGCATCCAGCTGACGGACCTTCTCAAGGTACAAATCACGCTGACCTTTCAGCTCTGCCGGATCGTCACTCGATAGCCTCATGCGAGCATCTTGAAGCTCCCGGTCTTTCTCGCGGACCTCGCGCCGCAACTGATCGAGCTCCTCCAGGAGTACGCGTGGATCGCCACCCGAGTTGGCGCGGAGCTCTTCCAGCTCATCCAAGGCCACGCGCAATCGGTCGACCTCTTCAGACTTCTTCGTGAGCCTTTGACCCAAGCGATCAATTCGCTCCTCTGCAGATAGGCGCGTCTGTTCAAGCTCCTCCCTGACCGCGTCAACCGCCGATGATCTGCCCACTCTGAGCAACTCCTCGTTCAACCTGAGTCGCTCCTCACGCCGCCCTTGTTCCTGAGCCCGACTCGCCAGCTCCACCTCTTCCGCTTGAAGCGCCTCTGCACGCTTGCGAGCAACTTCCGTCAACATCGCAGCGTCTGCCCTTGCCAGGTCCAGGATCCTTTCGCGCGCCTCGGCCGCTTCAACAGAGATTCGATCTCGCTTGTGCTCGAGCGACTCTATTTGGTCCCGCAGAACTCGAAGGGACTCCTCGCGCTCGGCAATCAGGCCACCGCGAAGGGTCGCCTCCTGAATAAGCAGCTCCTGCTCTTTGCGGATCACCTCGGCGCGTTGAGCATCGAGTTGCTCCTGCGCGCTATGTGCCTCAGCGAGCAGCTCCGCAACCCGGCGCTGCTCTGCAGCTTGGCACTCCCGCTGAGTATCGAGCGTTGCACGGTCACGTGCTTGAGCATCCTTCTCTGAGCTCAAAGCATCCCTCAGATCGTGCAGCGCCTTCACACCACTTTGCATCAAGGTGCCAAAGGTGGCGAACTGATCCACAAAACTGGAAAGCCGCTGCTGCACCGCTGATGGCACATCAGCGAAAATTTCTCGAAGTTGCCCTTCGTTCCATTCTGGTGATGGCGTGTTGATCAAAGGTGCCGTCTGCTGTGCGGTTGCGATCAGCTTATTTAGAAACCCAGGCGGACTCACCTGAACAGCAGGCTTACCTGTCGGTAAGGGAGGTTTTTTCTTTCCCATGAGATCACTTCTTAAAGATAAGTTTCAAACTGCTTGAACCAACTCAACGCGGAATCCGCGAGGTTCAAGACCTTGTCTTTTTGCAGCAAGCGATCGGTGGCATGACTCCCGTCATTTCGCACGGCTGACAACTCCCAATCGAGACCTGAATCTGACGTTGACTTCAACGGGTGGTCCGGGTACGAATGTGTCGACAACAAGGCAGCGACCAACAATGCCTTGAATGGTCGATCTCGATTCTTCCCCGCCAATCTGACTTGCCTTGCATCCTGTCCGCTTAGCGCATCAATGCTGTGAGAGCGAAGTGGGGTTGCGAGTTGAAGTGAGGCCAACAGACTTTGCAGGTCACGACGCCCCCATCTCTCTGGCCAATCCCTTGTGTCAACAGGCCATTTGCCCAGCATCCATTGGATGGTCGCCTCCTGCAGCGATCCACATTGATTCGCCAAAGCAGCCAACTCTTCTTGATAGGGTCTGGCAGACAGCGCAACACTCTCCCGCAGCCGCATCACCCGCAGCAGGTACTCCCGCATCATGTCGTGCTCAGGCTTGGTCAATCCCGGGGCTTCCAAGGCGATACGACCCTTGGCTAGCAAGTCCAGTTGCGCAAGTCGATCCGAAGGCGTCATGCCCTCAAAGTCGGCCTCATCAGGCATCACGAGCCGCAGCATCTTTTCAGCGAGCTTTTTTTCCTTGCTCAACTCCTGAAGCAGCGCTTCGCGCATCGGCCCCAAAGCTTTGCTTAGACGCCAGGGATCGGAAACCAACCAAGGATGAAGATCCTCCTTTGGCGCATAGACCTCGCAACAGACCCATGCTTGCATGGGTCCATCGTCCTGAATTTCAACGGAGTGCTCGGCCAACTGACTCCACGACTCATCGCCTTCGGTTTGAGTGAAGCGGGCTTCACGGAGGTAGGTGTACCAAGCACTTTGCAACAGCGGCAGATCGACTGGTTTGGACTGCATGCGGCGACGCAGCAGATACGGACGACGCACTTCTCCAGTGCCCCTGCTTTCAAGAAACTCAGGCCGACCACTCGAACTGCGGCCGGTGGCTCGAATCTCGGGAAGGTCCTTCGAGAATCTGGGTAGCCACGCTCCAGTTACGGCATCTTGAAATGCATAGACGACCATCATGGAGGACTCCGCATCGCTTTTGCCATGCAAAGCATCTAGGCCGCGCGGTGTCACTCGCTGCCGCGCATCTAGCCAATCTCGGGGCTGCAACTCCTGCGCAATGATGAATGCGATCAACTCTCGCTCTAGACCTAGTGACAACGCCATCTCGTCCAAGTCCTGCACACCCGTGGACAGCATTCCAAGAATCGCTTCCTGGAAAACGTTCATTCGCTGGCGCTTGCTCGGCACAAGCACCGCATGCACATCGACAGGCCAAAGGATCGGCCGTGACCGTTCTCGAACAGGCCGCCCCCATTGAAGGAACATCTCAGCTGACACGGCGTGCCTCCGTCTCACACAAGTCAAGGAAGGCGCTCATTTCTGGAACGGCACTGGACGCCACAGCGCCTCGATACATGTCCGCGTCGCCAATGCCCAAGAGGTATCTCTTCTGCCGACTCATGGCCACGTTCAATCGATTCGCTGAACGCAGGTGACCAAACTTGCCACTTGCCTGCCTCTCGAAAGCTTCCATCGCAACCGGATCTCCTTCGTCAGGCGTCAACAGCTTGAATCGATTGCTTCGCACCGTCGACAAGATCACAACGTCAAACTCCTTTCCCTGGAAAGCATCTACAGTCCCGATGCGCAATCTCTCGGCACAGGCAGGATTGCTCGCAAAGGAAGGCTTGATCACCCATCCGTCAGCGGCGTGCTCGGTGATCCCACGTTGAGGAGTTGCTAATGCTTCATGAATGGCATCTCGCTGAGCCGAATAAAAGGTGATCACCCCGACGCTCATGTCTGATGGCAATGCCTGCATCAACCTGACCACTTCATCCGCAACGATCCCCGCTTCAACTGATCTCAAGCGGCTTGAACCCTCGCGTGATTCCGCACCACTTTCATGGGGAACATCCAGCCAAGAGCAAACGGGCCTACCAAGCCCGGGAACATCCTCAAGAAACTCGGACTCTTTTCGGCCAGATTTCACCCGACCAAGCCCAGGGCGCTCATAGAACTGCTGGCTGACGAAATCACCCAGCCTGGGGTGCATGCGGAATTGGGTGTCCAGCATCACAACCCGCGAGAAGCCATCCGTGGCTTCCCGCTTCTGAAACTGACGCCACAACCTCTCAAAAAGGCTGCTTTTGTATACATCGCTGTTGATCTGTTCCCCACGCTCCGCCCGGATCTCCTCCTCAATGTCCGCGTCCAGCAAATGCGGCAACTGTCTTGGATCGCCCACCAGCACGATGCGTCTCTTGGCAAGCGCCATGGGCACAAACAGGTCTAACGGATTTGCGCGGGCGGCCTCATCAATGATGACGCTTGAAAAGCGCAAGGAATCAAGACTGTCTTCCCCTCCCCCCTTTAGCAACGCCATCTGCCTGCTGGCAGATTGTTGGCATGTAGCCCCGACGATGCTGCTGTACTGCTCGACAGCTGCTCTCACTCTGTTAGGTTGCCATCGCAGGGCATCTGCATAGCGCTCCATCACCATGGCGCGCCCATGACTCGTTAAAGATAATTTTTCCTGAATGATCTGACGTAACTCTTTCAAGAGTCCACGCAAGGCATCCGGTAGCTGGCGGCGCTCTTCATGTGTTCGCACATCCGTCGTCAGCCGATCCAGCAAGCGTGCCTGGAGATTCCTCAACGACAGCAGCACTGCGTCCGACATGTTGTCAAACAGGCAGATGTCATCCAGCAGCTTCCTGTCGGCATCATCGAGCAACTCTGGATGTATGCCCAGCCGAGCTCGAACATCCATCAATCGAACGCGGCCGTCATCGAAGGCGCCCTCTGGCGTCAACCGTATCGCCCGGACCACCCGCCTCAGATTTTTTTTGCGCCCCGCATCAAGCACCAACGTGGGAAACATGCATGCTTCAGAATTAGACGTCTCAACGGCGTCCTCCCATCGATCTGTCCATGCCGATGGCACCCGAATCCGCGCCATCTCTACCAGCTCATCAAGCAGCTCTGTGACCCGGGACAGGGACATCGCGCGCACCTCTGGCATGGCGCCAAAGATCAACAAATCGCTTATCAGGTGACCGAGCTCTTGCAGGAGGCCTTGTTCAGGCTTCGCAGCGATCAGTTCATTGAGTCGCAGTTTCACGCCATCATGTTTCGCATGACGCCATGCCTCGACTGTATCGGTGCCGCTTCGGCGGCGAGCGTTACCCACCTTGACAGCGGGCAAACCGTACACATCGGTGCGCTCTAGTGCGTTCTCAACGGCATCGTGCTGAAAGCTGGAAATGAGCACATCCTGCGCAATTGACTTACCTTCATTGAGCTCCGAAAGGCGCCTCTCAAGGGCAGCAATCACCTGGGTCTTGCCGGTTCCTGGCGGACCGATGATCAGCGCAACGTCAGGGGTGTTCAACGCGACTCGCAGCGCCTCCTCTTGCTTGTCAGTGGCCCTTCCCGAACGAAAGCTCTCCCTTGAGTAGGTTGAAAGCCCTGGCAACTTGGATGCCCGCACGGACGGCATCGTTTGATCTTGAAGCAACGCCCGGAGGCCAGGTACGCCTCGCCCGGCTTCAATGAACTGCCTGGCCTTTATCCGACGCGCCTGTTGCGTCCTGTCGCCAGTGACCGACAGGTAGAGATACCCGCTGTCTGGTGGCGCCTTAAGAGAGTCGGTCTTCAAAATCACGCCCCCATCACGCCATTTGGGTTTGCAACTCAATTTAGATTGCTTATCTCGCGTACTCAAATCGATGTATCGTTCCGATTGCCAGTCTGGCGCCAAGTCAGAAACCTCCATCTGATCGTCGTCATCGGCCAGCTCTCGCCATCGTTGCTCCATGCCTCGCATGGCGTCAGGATCACCGAACAGACGCCAGCCACCGCCTTCGTCGCTAAGCGGCTTACAGCTTGTGTAAGGGATCGATTGAATCTGTGCCGCACGCTTGACCGTACGCTGCCACTCGCGTTCGCCGTAGGTCTTCCAGAGATCAAGGTAGGTACCGAAGGTGCTCGTGACCGTATCGAGACGGTCACCACTGTCTACATTGGCATTTTCAAGACCCAAGGCATGATCGATGAACCGGACGTCACCTTCCGCCAGGATCCAGGCGATGTCTGTATCAATGGCGCTGGCGGTGATTTTTTCGACCCACATGACACCTTGTGGGTCCTTGCTCAGTTCCAGAATGTGTTTGCGCCCCAGCAACTGAAAACGTCGCTCATCCGGACGTTCGCGCATGGGCATGAACACGCGCACCTTCTTGCCTCCCAGAACCTCACACAGAAACTCTTCCTGCAACCAGCTTATCGAGTCCTGGATGTCCGCAGAGTCAACAACATCCAATTGCCGCAGGCTCTCGGCAGTACGTGTGTCCACCACCAATGCAACATCGAAATCATCAAGGACTCTTTGCGGATGAACATACCGCAAATGGACGGCGTTGGGTTTCAACGCGGAGAGGAACCAGAGCGCGCCTGGGCTCACGGCATAGTGCTGCAAGGCGCCTGATTCCGGAACCAAGTCCAACTCCAAGATCCGATCATCCTGGCGAAGAAGTACCTGGTCATCCAGCGCCCGAACAGTCACCTCTTCGTTTCGACGCCACGCTTTGACATCGACACCAGGTGCAGGCACACGCGCCAGCAATGTTTCAGCAGAGAGAAAAGGTGTCTCATTCAGTTTCATTGCGGCATCACCACCTGAAGTTCCACGCGTCATGCATGAGCGCAAGGCTGCCCACATGAAGCGCGTGCGCAAGCTCACGTTGCGGCAAGGTCACTTTCCCCCTGATCGGTGTGGATGTCTGATGCCCTGCAATTTGCAAAAAAATCGGTGTGTTGCCTTTGGGTGTGATGTGCAATTCACCAGACTGGACCTTCAGCTCCGCAACCAAACCGCTGTCGGCATAAGTGGCCGACCCCGGAGGAGACGCACGCAATTGAATAGGCTCACGGCTGACAACCTGATAGAGGTCTGTCTTGATCCAACGATCTTTGTTCTCGCTGCCATCAGGTAACTGATCTAATGGGCAAAACACAAAATGATGCAGGCGAACGGCCTGCCCTTCTGTGGTGGTGTTCACGCAAAATGGACACTGCGCGTCATCGGCCCAAAGGTGCGTGCTCCCACACCCGCCAAGATCGGTCTCGCAAACCAGCTGCAAGCCATGTGCGGCTTCCAGGGCCTCTGCCCACTCTGACATCAGCGGACGGGCCTCGGGCACCGTGCACCCCAAACGGAAGCATCGATCGAACAACTTGGACAGCAATGCGGTACAAACAACCGACCTACTGATACCCGCGCTTGGACGGTTGCGCTCATCATCTGGATGGTCGACCCAAGGCAGTTCACCACGCAAAGCGGTGGCCTCCAGTTCTGAGTCTGCCTCCACCATTTCTCCGCTCTTCAATGGGTGAAGAAGTGTCAACAGCTGGAAAGCCATGACAGCAAAGCTCCAGATGTCTGTGTAGGTGCTGATGCCAGCCTCTTCCCTCACCAACTCCGGTGCCCCGTAATCAGGCGTGTACAGCGCGAGCGAGCTGTCACGCACCGCATAGCTCAGGTTGTCGCAATCGATCAGCCACACCTCCGCGTGATCTACCGACTCAGACACAAATACATTTTTGGGTGAAAGATCACCATGAGCAATGCCAAGCCCATGGAGCTTGGCGAGCACACGCGCCAGTCGAGCCAATATGGCGAGCCTGCGCTTCAAGCCACCGGAGGCCAAAAAACCTTCTAACCCCAGCCCTTGCAAGGCCGCTTCCTGCGCCTGAATCAGCAGCTGCTCAAATGGCACCAAACCATCCATCAACTCCATCAGGTAGCCCACGCGAGGCTTGAGCACCAACGCCTTCGGCATGGCAAACGGAAGATCAAAGTCTTCAATGGGCAGCCGCCTGACAGACTCAATCTGCTGCGCCCAAGCCTGTGCGCGCGGATCCGCGCTTGGCCATTTGCACAGCTTGGCCAACCACCGTGGCTGGCCTGCGATGGTCACCACCGCACCCTGACCACCCTCAGCAATCTTTCTCTCAAGCACATGCACCCGACCAAGGTCATCTTGGATTTTTTGCTGCTTGGAGGCTGCGCCTGCTGCATTCAACTTGTGGTTCGATGTCATGCCACCCCGTCCTTGAAAATCATTGCCATCGTCTTGTCGTCGGAATGCCCTGGCGTAGCCCAATGGGTCATCTCATGGCGCAACCAAGATCTACAGCCTCGTCTCGTTCTTTTCGCAAGTTCACGACGAACCGTCACCGCGAAATCTTCGAGATGGCAGGCATCCACGTCGTCAGAAATGCCATCGGTCATCAGCAACACCAGATCTCCGGGTTGGCGTAGTTGCACGGACGCCGTGGTCCAGGAGGACCACGACCGGGTCACACCCAATGCAGCGGTCTGATTGCCAAAACCCGTGCGATCAGGCGTGATCACTTGCATGCCGCTGGCCGTGCGTACCAAGATCAAGCCATCCCCGATTTGAAAGAGGCGAACACGACCATCTGCTTGACAGGCTGCGATGAGAAGCGTGGCCGCTCCGCTGCCTGGATCGATCGCACTCACGCCCGACAGCCACCGTCGATAGATGGCGGACACCACGTCACGATCGGAGGCATGCGACCAATCCGGATGCCTCAGCACACGCTGTGCACACTGAACCGCCCACCTTGCCCCTTGCGAACTGAACGGCTTGCTGCCAAGGCCGTCGGCAATAGCGGCGATCCAACCACCCTGCCAGCCACGCAAGCTCAACGCGTCCTGATTGGGCTGACCTGACTGCACATGCCCAGGGCCTGCGACTGAAGCACCTGCCGCCCTGAACATTTACAGGGCATCCAGATCGAGGTCGTCAGACAAGTCGCTGCCCAAATCCAACGCCAAGCCCTGGTCTGGGCTCACACTGGCCGACCTGGCCACCACGCTCATGGTCACGGCCTTGAAGAACTTCATGATGTCGCGGGCGCCATCGGCCTCAAATACCGGTGTTTCCCGGTCATTGACGAACTGGCCCAACATCACCCTGTCAGCATCGGCACCGATCGCCATGGCAAAGCGGCTGGCCTTCTGGGCGCGCTCACTGCCTTTCAGCGCAGCCAAAGGCGCCTCCCAGTCGTCGGTTGGGGCGCCGTCTGAAACCAGCACCAGTACCGGACGATACGCACGAGAGGGGATCTTCTCCTTGTCCTCCAACAGCTGTCTAGCAAGCTCAAACGCATTCCCCATGGGTGTCCGCCCTGTGGCCTTGAAAGCCTCAACGCCTTCGATGCGATTGGCGGCCACAAGAGGCAGATGCTCCTTGGCGAACTCGCCACCAAAAGTGATCAAGCCCACTTGAATCTCTGCCCGCAAACGTGACTCTTTGGCGAAGCTGATGATCATGCTCTTGAGCGCGTCATTGAGCACCTCGATCTTCCCGTTTTCAGACATGCTGCCGCTCACATCAGCCAATACGATCACGGGCAAGGGGCGCGGCTGCGGCGCCGCAAACGCTTTGAGCTTCGTCACCGGCGCCGCCTCAGGTAGCAGCGCGTCGTGCTCTTTGCTGCGAATGACTGTGGCTTGGTGAAACCGGCTTGCATTGTCTTCCTCGTAACTGGCCCAACCCATTTCTTACTCCTGGTTCATTGATTTGTTCAGTGAATGCACGACCAACTGTCCTACACGCTCAAGCCGCCTGCGCCAAAGACCGCAACGCCACCAACTTGCCGTTGTTCAACTCCACGAACAAAGTCATGGGCTTGTCGTGCGTGATCAGCAGGTTGGCTGACTGGGTCACCTCTGTCGAACAAGCGTTCCGCCCCGTGTCGAGGGTCAGTGCCACAGCCTTGGCTTGCCCAGAGATTCGCTCCTTACGCTCATCCAGCGTTTTCTGCCGGTTGAACGTCGACTTCACTTTGGGCAGATCGTTTTCCAAGGCACCAGCCCTGATCACGTTCAACCGATCGAGTTCAGCAATTGATCTCTGAATGTCGGCCTGGCGGGCCAACTTCAATTGCGGCTCACCCGGAAACAGCGACAACACATACCAAGCAAGCACCCGTGTTTTGATGCAAAGCTCAAGCTCCTTCGCCAGGGACTCCAGGTGTTGATAGCGCTTGACCAAGTCATCGGTCAGTTGCTCCGTACCTACGGTTTCCTTGTGCGCCACATCTTCGGTGGCGCGCGATCGAAACTCTTTGACCATGTGCTCTTCGGTCGTCAACAGGTCGCGCTCACAAGACTCAAGCTGAAGCCTCAATGCCGGAGAAAGCTCGCCTGATTGGATGGCCTCAACAGCTTGCTGCAAATAGCGATGCGTTCCAACGATCAGCGCATGGCGGGCATCGGCAAGAAATGCCTGGATCTTTTCCACGCCTTTGACGATGGTGTCCAGCTTCGCGCTGATGTCTGCCAAGTGCTTCTGAGCAACCACAACGGACGCCACCTGCCAAACCGCTGCTGCATTCACGACATTGCTCAGGCCACCCGCCTCATGCAGAACGGCATGCTCCTTGATGCCCTTCTCACCCATGGTGAAGGCGCGGAACCCCTCGCCTGTGCTTGATCGAACCAAATCACCGTTGATCACGACCTCCATGAACTTCGAGCCATCCCCTAACTCGTTTTTTGTCAACAACGCAGGAACGGCTTGCAGCGCCGCATTCAAGCGCCCCGCCAAACTGCCCTGCATAGGCACTTGGCGCGCGCGCCCAAATCTGTCTTCGTCGGTCAATGCCGAAATGCGGATGGCAGGTCGGCAAGGGTCTTCGCCGATCAAGACTTCATGGACTTCGTCCCTGGTTAAAGCCACGCCCATTGGCGTGACCGCAACGGTGGCCTGCACACTTTGCGTGAGGGCAGGCGCACTGCTCCGTCTGTGCTTGAGCAGCAGGATGGCCGCAAGCACAGTCACCAAAACAACAACAATGAATACCGTAGCGAATGACATATCTTCCCTCCCAGGATCCGATTTACGCGTTGCGTGAAACGGTCTCAAATTGTTTCACATCCAGCAACCCCGCCCTTGTTAGAACGAGTCCGCTTCGGCCGCAGCGCCCGCATTTTTTCGGTGGGGGCACCAGGATGCAGTCACTTTTGTGATGAATGACTGTGCTCCAGCCACAGGCCTCGCAAATGGCTTTGAGGGGGCTTGGCCTGACTGGCATGGTCCGCCTTTCAACTTGGCTGACCAGTTTGCGCCGCATCGCGCTTGACCTTCTCGATGTACTTGCCCAACCCGAACGTGCTGATGACGCCGACGGCAAAAACGATGGCAAAGGCGGCCAAGCTCTCAAGTGGCGATGTGTTGTTTCCCATGGTGTTCTCCTGGTGGGATGTGAATCGTGCAGATGTATTTGCGAGTCCCGTGCCATCCATCACCAGAAAGCCAATCCCTTTTAAATCAACGGCTTGGCAGGCCGACTTGGCCAGTGACACACCTCAAAAAATTCACTTCTCTTATTTTTTGTAAGTCTTCTTATACAGGCACAGGTGGCTTCGTCAATCGCCACGTAGTTGGCGGCCACCAATGTGTCGATCTTCATGCCTCATTTCCCCTCACCTCAGGTGTCGATTTCATTGCGCAACATGGCATTGTCGCTTCTCGCCATCAGGTCGATTCTTTGAGCGATAAACTCCGCCCCACCATGAACAATCCCGCCCGCGTCTACACTTTTGGCTACGAAGGCCTGGACATCGCCACCTTCATTGCCACACTGCGCGCCAATGGCGTGCAAACCATCGTGGACGTGCGCGAACTGCCCCTGTCCCGCAAGAAGGGCTTTTCAAAATCCGCCTTCTCGGCGGCGCTATCGGACGCGGGCGTGGCCTACCTTCACATGCCCGCACTGGGCTGCCCCAAGCCCATCCGTGATCGTTATCGTGCTGACCAGGATTGGGCGGCGTACACGCGCGATTTCTTGGCCTACATTGACACCCAGGACGCCCCCGTGCGCGAGCTTGTCAAAATCAGCAAGAGCACCACGGCCTGCCTGGTGTGCTTCGAGGCGGACTACACCATGTGCCACCGTACCTATGTGGCTCGCGCGGCAGCCCGGCTCGGCGCACCAGCAACCTGGCACCTGCTGTCGCACACTAAAACAGCGATCCCTGATCGTCGCCTTCAGGCTGTGGCTTAGGTGGCGTGAACACGCTGATGCCCAGCCACTGATCAGGGAACCGGTGCACGGTACCCATCATCAGCAGCAAGTCACGCGAGGGCAGCTCTTGTTCGTACTTCTGCCTGAAGAGCGCCTCCCAGCCTGATGAACCGTACTGGCGCCGCAAATTGCGGTACAGCGCCCCCACCTCCCAATCCACCAGCTTGATGCGCTTGGCGTGGGCCACACCGCCCACATCAAACTCGCAGTGGTAGTAGAAGTCGAAGGGCAGCTTTTCCAGCAGCTTCACGTCTTTGGTGGCGGCATCTTCGTCAAACAGGCCGTCTTGCTGCTGCCAACGCGCCAGCTTGGCAAGTTCTTCTGCCGACCACTCGCTGTCTTTGGCAGACTTGATCTCTAGCCTGACGATGCGGCTGGGCTTGAGCATGGCCAAAGACAGGCCCGTTGACAAGCGGGCCTGCTCCATCGCGTCAAAGCTGTCGAACCTGGGCGCCTTGTCCAGCAAGGCCATGCGCAAGGGCCAGCCCTTCTTGCCCGACTGCATAGGCTCCGAGTCGGCATTGATCGTGTCGATGAACACGCGGTGGCTCTCGGGGCGATGGTCATCACGCGATTTCTCAACGCGGGCCTCGACCCATTGCCATTTCCGAAACTGCTGTTCATCAGAGATGAGGCGGAAGGGCACCGGGAACAAGCGGATCAGCTCACCCTGCTCGGTGAGGCCTGCGACGCAGGACGTTTCTGAATACTTCGCACTGGGCGATGGGTAGGTCTTACAAAGGATCAAGACCTTCGCGGTAATAGAACTCATGATTTCACTCCCTATTTTCTGATCTGGCCTTGCAAGCTCTAGCGGCTGCTATTGGCAATTCTCAACGCTGTTCGCCGCGAATCACAACCGGCACCCCCACCACCGGCAACTCTGTTGTTCTACTGAACTGAGCCCATCGCTTTTCATACTGCCCCTGATGTAGCGGGGTAATGTCATCAAAAACCGCTTCACCCAACTCCTCCACCCCATAAGGGCATAACGCACCTGCGAAGTCGGAGAGCACGAACCGGTTGTGAAAGCGATCCCCCTGAATCAAGCCGGAGATGCAGGAAAAAATCACCTCAACACCAACCGGCAATTCACCTGGCAAACGTTGCAAAGCCTTGCCGTACTTGTCATTCGCAACATTCAAATTCTGTTGCGGTTGAGGAATCTGCCCAGCACCTTGCTGGCGGTCGTTCACGCCCGTTATCAGCACGACCCTGGGTCGCAAGCGAGCAGGATTTCGCTCCGCCATCGCGCGAAGAACCAAAGCTCGCAGCACATTGCGATAGCTCGCGTCGGCTGCGTCGAAATACGGATCAACGATCAATATCTCGTTGGCATGCCGAAGAATAGGTGCCAATATCAAAGCCAACTCTTCCGCAGTCTTGCGCACGGGTTCAATGGTCGGCAAGTGCCACCGCGTGTCATTGAGCCTTTGCATGACCGATTCATCAATGACATCAGCGGAATCTGCGGGCGGATTGCTGGCGACGATGGCATGAAAGGGCCGCACCGCATGCTCGGCAGTGGCATGAACTAGCCACTCATGGTCCCTCATGGCAACGCCCCGAGGCACCATGTGCTCAGTCATCAAGTCGATATAGGCGCTCAAGATGCCATTGGCTTCAATGAAATCTGGCGATCCGGAGTCCCAATCGAACCACTCTAACAACCGGGAATGAACCTCGCCGCCCCAATTGCGAGGAAACTCGGCGACCAGGCGGCGGCGATCCAAACCAAACTGTCCCACCATTGCGGCATCCTGCTCCACGGCCCACTTGACGACAATGTCCGGGTCTACCGCGAACTCATAGATCACTTGCCACCCCCACTTTTACGCAGCTGATCGCGCACATGCGGCGGGAGAACTTCCTTTGTTCTTTCAGGGAAGAAACCTGCAGGCCATGCATTTGTGAACTTGCCTTCTTCCGTCAGGCCTATGGATGTCCCCTTGATGACCCCGGCATCGTTTCGGTGCAAGTAGACAAGATTCACCTCACCGGGCGAAACCGCAGTCACTCCGTCCGGCAGATCGCCACCTGCAGATTCACGCAGGCGCCGCTGCAAGCGCATCACTAAATGCTCACTGTGCGTTTCAATCAAAAACGACAGCCCCTTGCGCATGGCTCCATCTACAAACAAATCCCCAAGACCGACCTGAACTGCTGGATGAATATGCAACTCTGGTTGCTCAATACACACAAGGCTTCCGTTGTTGTCCTGAGCCGCGACAACAACAGGCAACACCTGCGAAATGCCAACGCCCACATCCTGCGGTTGAAGCCTCAGTCCATTGCCATCTACCAGAGCCACCTTTGTTTTGGGCCGACCAACTGGCTGCGGCACAGGTTGACTCATGTCGCATTCCTGTACTGAGCGTCGCTCCAAGCTGTAGCCCGTAGCGAGCTTCTCGGAATTGGCCATCCAGTCACTGCACTCATCCAGCAGACGCTGAGGGCCTGTCATCAATGTTTCCCAACCAGCCATGCCATCAGACCATGCTGACTCGCTCTTAGTCAGCGACACATCAAATCCTCGTGGCGGAATGCGTCGCAGAGGGCCGATGTACCGCAGTTTGCGCAGCTGATCGCGCAACAGTACCGCTGGGCCAACAGTCAGCCAAGACAAGAAAGCCGTGAACTCACGGGCGATGTAGACGTTCTCCGCGCCCACTGCACCAGGGGCGGGGATTGAGAGCAGTTGATCCAGACGAGGTAACGCCCCACTTACTTGGGTAAGCCACGCACGGAGCCCGTCACCAGGCTTTTCAAGACCAGCGTCTTTCACTGCCGAGAACAAGTCGCCTAGAACTGACACGAGCACCGTCTTATTGGCCGATCCATCCTGCGGGATCTCTGGAACCGAATCCTCAATGTCTAATGAGGGTGGGTGCGTTTGCTGGAAATCTTTCGGATCCAACCAATCGTCAAGCAAGCCCAGATCTACGTCATCAACCGCTTCATGCTCCTCCATGAAGATGGGATTCTCGCGGTTGAGTCGCATGCGCGTGTCTCGCCCGTCCTTGGACGATTCAAATTTCACACACCACTCGCCATTGGTGGCAATGTGATAGCCCTGCACCACGGGCGCGTCCCGGTACGGGCTCCACCCAACAACCAGTCGAACGCTGACAGCATCAACCCGGCGACGAATCTGTTGCAGCGTGTCATAGAACTGCCAGACATCGCTGTCGCTCGTTTGCCACTCCTCAAACGCTTCCGGCACCAATTCAGGAATCGACTCTGTGCCCAGAGACATCTCCACCTCGATTTCAATCTGACTCTCGGGGTCTCGTCCGTGAACCAAATTCAAAAATCCACCGAGGTCAATGGCATCGCCACCTTGCAAGGTTCGATCAGCATTGCTGTTGTTGCGCTCAAGGATCTCTCGAACGTATTGAAGAGCATGCAGAACGCTGCTCTTACCAGCGCTGTTAGCGCCGAACAGCAAAGTGATCGGACGAAGATCGATGCGGACCTCTTCCGAAAAACCTTTGAAGTTCTTTAAAGCCAGTGATTTGATGAGTGATGACATAGCCGAATTGAAATGATTGCGCTTGACTAGCCTGCAGGTCAGGCGAGCAACTGGGCTTGGAGGGAACGCTGAAGAGAAGTTAGCTCAGTCATTGACTTCTGATGCAGGGCTCTAACGGACTCCATGGAAACCACCGCCGAATGAAACCGCCTCACCAAGTCAAGAGGTGGGACTGGAATATTCAGGCCTCGCAAGATGGCCAGATTGATATTTTTCTGAGCAGACTCAGGCGCATTGGCCTCCAAGGTCTTTTGAAGAAAAGACAACCAGAAACGCACGTACTCGACCAACGCAACCTCTGCCGCACTGAAGCCGACCACGCTGTCAGGAAAACATGCGTCAAACTGAAGAATGCCTGTCTTCGCGATGTTTGCCGCAATGGTGATGCACAGGGTGCCTGTAGGCCATAACTTGCTTTGACGCAAGCCCTTTTCAGAATAAGAGCTGGTGTGCGTGCGGATGTAGCCGTCACAGTTGGCCACATCACCTGTTTGAATGAGCGGATACGAGCCGCCGAGCAACGTTGGATCGTTTCTTGGGCGATGTTTTGAGACTCCGCGCTCCAATGAGCCGACCTCGGCAAGTGTCCTCATGACCCAACCCTTGGGATTCGTCACCGGATCACCGAACATGTCGATAAAGACTGCGCGCAGGAAATCGTCGGCGAGTCGGATAGCTTCGTTGCGTTTTTGGCGCACATTGTCGGATTTATCAAGGATTGCGGCTATACGCTTTTGCTCGTCCAAAGCCGGGACGTTTAACTCAATCCTCGCAGCATCGCCTTTGGTTAACTTCGCTCGCGTGGCACCTTTGATTAGGGCAGTAACGTCATGAAATTCAAGCTGTCTGAGCAAAAACCGAAGATCAAACCCCGGGCGAGGTCGAAGGACATGCGCGTGGTTGTTCACCCAAGATTTCCCCTCAATTGCATATGCAATCGGGCGAGTTTTTGAACCAAAGTTGCCACCGTCTTCGGCGAGCAAAATTAGTGGCTCGTCAAAAATGTACTCGTCAATCCAACCCTGCTGAGCATTGGCGCCATAGTAGGGATATGGGCCTGGATTCCTTTCGGACTCCGTGATCGGTCGCCGTAAGTGATCCAAGAACTCCACAACCTCGTCAAGACGGTACTTCTGCGAGGTCAGCATCACTTCAACATCCCATCAAGAGTATCTATGTCTGCCTGAATCTCGACCTCGAGCGCCCTCAGCCTGGCCAAAATCGCTGCAGGGCTCTCATGGCTCTCGACTGTATGCACCTGCTCCTTATAGCGATTGATAGACAAATCGTACCCATTCGCCTGGATATCAACAGCTGAGACCTCAAATGCCTTGGCAGTCCGATCTGCAAAGCTGCCCCCCCGCTTGCACCACTGCCGATACTTCGCCAGCACATCCGTCAAATCCCCCTTACCGTCGCCAATCTTGGCTCGCTTGTCATCTAATGAAAAGCCATCGTCCCGCACGTCATAGAACATGACGTTCTCCGTACGCCCCCCCTTGCTGAACACGATGATGGCAGTGGACACCCCCGCATAAGGCTTGAACACACCACTTGGCAGGCTGATCACCGCCTCCAACTGGTTGTCGTCAATCAAGTGCTTACGCAATTGCACATGCGCCTTGCTTGATCCGAACAACACGCCATCAGGCACGATGGTGGCGCTGCGTCCACCCGTCTTGAGCATGCGCAGAATCAATGCGATGAACAATAGCTCGGTCTTCTTCGTTTTGACAATTCGCAGCAGGTCAGCGGCCACGTCCTGCTCGTCCAGGCTGCCCTTGAAAGGCGGGTTGGCCAAGATCAGATCAAAGCCGCCATTGGCTGCCTTGGGGTGGCGCTCCTCAAACGCTTCGCTCAACGTGTCTTGATAGTGCACATCAGGCTCGGCCACGCCGTGCATCACCAAGTTCATGGTGGCAATGCGCAGCATGGTGGCGTCAAAGTCAAATGCGTGGAACATGTCGGTGTCCACGTGGTGGCGGTGCGGTTGCAACAAGTCACCGCTGTAAATCGTCACCTCTTCGTTGTCCACCACCTTGGTTTCGCGGCCAGCGTCGCTGCTGTACTGGCGCAGCAAATGGTCGTAGGTTTCAATCAAAAATCCAGCGGTGCCGCAAGCCGGGTCGCAGATGCGGTCGGTCGGTTGCGGATCCATCAGCTCCACCATCAGGCGGATGATGTGGCGCGGCGTGCGGAACTGGCCGTTGATGCCTGCCGTGGTCAGCTTGCTGAGCAGGTACTCGTACAGGTCGCCTTTGGTGTCGCCACGGTCCAGCGGCAGTTCTTGCACCGCGTTGACAGCCTTGACCAGCAGCGATGGCTTCTGGATCATCATTTGCGCGTCTTTCATGAAGGCGGCAAATTGGCTGTCGGCACCGGTGCTGCGGGTGGCCAGCTTGCGGAAGTGCGCAAAGACGTGGTCGCGCACGTGGGGCAGCATGTCTTCAGCGCCATAGTGGCGCCAGGTTTCCCAGCGGCAGTTTTGCTCGTCATCATTGAAGCGGCGAACATGGGCTGATTTGCTGCCCAGCTTGGCCTTGGCCTCGTCGCGGCGCTCCATCATGTCCAGCATGCGGCTGTACATCAGGAAGGTGATCTGCTCGATCACTGTCAAAGGGTTGGTGATGCCGCCGGTCCAGAAGTCGGTCCAGAGGCTGTCGATGCGGCTTTTGAGTTCGCCAGTGATCATATTGTTCTAGGTCTCAGTGTGATGCGGGGGCCTGGATGGGCTCGCCAAAGGTATTCACGATGCCCACCAGTTCGGTAAGCTGCGCTTCAATCGGGAAGACGCCCACCAGCCCTTCGGTGTGGATGCGGGTGAAGGGCGGGTTGAACAGCGCATCGGTGGTGATGGCGCCGAACTGGCGGATGTGATCTTTCAACAGGGTCAAGAAGCGAAGCTGCTCACTGCTGAGGTGGTGCTTTTGCGCAAAGGCTGTGAAGCGGTCGTTGACCGCCACATTGTCCAAGCCCACGATGCTGCGCAGGATCTGGCCCAGGGGCACGGCGGTGTCCGGGAAGAACTCGCGCAGGGTGCCCAGGTCCACATCCGGGTTGCGGGTGTGCATCAGGCTGTTGAGCTGGTCAAGCTCTGAATCCGTCACCAGCTCGCCATTGCGGATTTTGCGCAGCACGGGTTCGGTTTCAAACAGAGGCTCTAACGCGGCCTGCACGTTCTTGCGGTAGATGGCGTAGTCCACCGTCTTGATCTTGGTGGCGCGCCAGGTGGTTTGGATGTCGTCGGTGTTTTCAGTCACGTCAATCACTGGCGTGCCTGGGCCCGTGGGGCCTTTGGGCTTGTCGGCCAGGTGAATGATCTCGCGCAGCGAGGTGCGCATGGCCTCCAGGTCGGCATGGCTGGGCTTGGCCCAGAAGGCCTTGCTGTGGATACGTTTGAGGTCTTCGGCCTTGGCGCGCACGGGGTTGAGGTGCGGCGGCAGGCGGCCGAGCCACTCTTCAATGTCGCCATGGCAAGCGTTGGGGTTGTCAGGCAGCAGCAGGGCTTCTTTCTGGGCCTTGAGCAGCAGCAGATCCCAGCGCAGGGCTTCGCCCTGGCCGCGCACATCCACCGCGTTCATCAGCGGGGCCACGCGCTCCAGCAAGGTCTGGCGGGTGGTGGGCGCGAACTGCTTGAGCAGCGTGGCATCACGCGCCAGTTGTACGTCTTGCCAGGCATCGCGCACGGCAATGCTGTGGTCGGGCAAGGCTTCGGCGTCTTGCCTGATCTGCGGGATCAGCGCGTCAAACACAGGGATCTCATGCTTGGCCAGCGCCAGGTTGGCCAACTCCAGGCGAGCCTCATAGCGGCGCTGCGTGAGCGGCTTGGGCACTTTGGGCTCAACGTCTTCGGCGTTGACCTCGTGGTACTCGAAGTTGCTCCAGTGGTCAAAGATCAGGAACTCGGCTTTGTCTCGCCCTGGGCCAAACAGGTTCTTACAGAGGCGTGTGCCGCGACCGATCATTTGCCAGAACTTGACCTTGGATTTGACTGGCTTGGCGAACACGAGGTTGACCACCTCGGGCACGTCAATGCCGGTGTCGAGCATGTCCACCGAGATGGCGATGCGCAGTTGGTCGTTCTTGCAGTTTTCGCCGCCTTTGAAGTCGTCGATGAGCTGCTCGGCGCGGGGCTCTTTGGAATGGATCACTTGGCAGAACTTGCCAGCGAACTGCGGGTACATCTCATTGAACAAGTCCGCCAGCAGGCGGGCGTGCTCAATCTTGCGCGCGAAGATGATGGTCTTGCCAGGCAACTGACCATCGGCATCGCGGATGCCCTTGTCCATCAGGTTGCGCAAGATGATGCGGTTGGTGTCCTTGTTGAAGATGGCGTCATCAATGGCGGCGGCTTCAAACTCCAGCTCGTTGGGGTCGATGCCTTGGTCTTCAAGCTGGGCAATTTGCTCATCGCTCAGGTGCGCAGCCTTGATGCCATCGCGCAAAAACTTGGTGGTGTGGGCTACGACCTTGAAAGGAACGAGGTTGCCATCGGCAATGGCCTGCTCCAGTGGGTAGTTGGCCGTTGGCAGCTTGTAGTCGCAACCAAAGAGTTGGCAGGTACTGCGGCTGACCATCTCCACCGGGGTGGCCGTCAGGCCCACCTGCAGGGCATCGAAGTATTTGAAGATGTCGCCATACAGGTTGTAGATGGAGCGGTGCGATTCGTCGGCCACGACGAGGTCAAAGAACCCCACGTCGAAGCTGCTCAGATCGTTGATCAGGCCGGGGTAGATGCCGATGTAGATGCGGGCACCGAGCTTCCCGATGTCGTTCTTCTGACCGATGACGTAGATGGGCTCATTGAGGAATTCGTTGAACGAGTTGCGGGCCTGCTTGCGCAGCTCCCTGCGGTCGCACAAGAACAGCACGCGCTTGGCCCACTTGGCCTCAATCAACAGCTTGCTGAGCGCAATGGCCACGCGTGTTTTGCCGGTGCCGGTGGCCTGCACGACCAGGGCCTTGCGGTGGCAAGACGCAAAGCGCTCGGCCACGCGCTTGATGCCTTCGATCTGATACAGGCGATCAGTGATGGCGGGGTCGGGGTGGATGCTGAGCAAGTCCCGACGCTCACGGCGCTGAAAGGCCACGCGGTATTGCAGCGTGTCTTTGGAATAGAAGCCGTAGACCTTGCGGGGTGGGTAGCCCATGGCGTCATCCCACACCCAAATGTCGTGGCCGTTGGTGCAGAAGATCATCGGCCGCTGGCCGTACATCTTCTCAAGACCATCGGCGTAGTCCTTGGCTTGCTGCTGGCCCACGCGGGCATCCACCGTGGTCTTCTTGGCCTCAATCACAGCCAGGGGCTTGTGGTTGTCGTCCCAGAGCACGTAGTCGGCATAGCCCAGGCCGGTGTGGTTCGTGCCCTGGTGCTGCACTTCGACTTCTTGGCCCACGTGCTGGTCACTGGCGCCTTTGGCGGGCACGGACCAACCAGCGGTATGCAGATCGCGGTCGATGAGCCACTGGCGGGTGTGGTCTTCAGTGAAGCGCAGTTGCTGGGCTGCTGCAGCACTGGCCGTGACGAGCTGCTGGGTTGCCGCTGGCGTGAGCGGCGTAGATAGGGCTGGCTCGGCGGCCTTGCGGGCTTCATCGATGGCACGCAGGCGCTCCAGCTCTTGCAGCGCATCTTTGAGGCGCGTCTCGGCAATGGCGTGCTTTTCAGCCAGGTCTTTGGCTTTGCGTTTGAGATCGGCTTTGCTGTCAATGCCTTCAGGTGCAGGCTCTTTGAAGTTGGCAAAGTCAGTGGTCTGGCCACCCATGAAGCTGACATGAAACCAACGAGCCAGCTGCCACGATTCATACAGACCACGCAGCGCGTCTGTGACATGCACCGCTTCACCATGAGCCGCCTTGTTGCCCAGCTTGCGCAAGAGGTGGAGCTTGTCCCTGGGGTCGCGGTCGACCACGGCCTCGAAGCTGCCATTGGTGAGCAGGTCGGCAAATTTGGAGTTGGGCGCTTTGGGCAAGCGCAGTTGCAGGTAGATGTGGTCAACCAGGCGCTCGCCCAGGTTGCGCAGCTTGACCAGCGCTCCTTCGGGGTCCATGTGTGCGTAGTGCTCCGCGTAGCCGCCCATATTGGCCAGCTCGGGGAACCGTGCGCGCAATGGCTCAAAGTTCAGCGATTTCAGGTCTTGCATCAACATCTCAGGCTCAGCCTCGCATTTCAGTGGTTGCATCCACTTGATGGCGAGATCTGTGCCAGCCTTCCCTGTCAGGTTAATTCGTCGTCCGAGATGCCCAATTTGGTCATCCAGTTGCTCAGCGTCTGGTAGTTGGACAGGCCCAAAAGCACCGCTGCCTGGGTCTTTTTGTGGCGCGTCTGCTTCATGGCCTTGACCACATAGTGCCGCGTCACATCATCCAAAAGCGCTTGCAAATCAAAGCCTTGTGTGAGTGTGCGCCCTAGAACGCCATCTTCTCGGCCAGGCATGTTCAGCAACGCCGCTTTGACGTCTGCGGCCGTGACTTCATTGTCTTTGGACCAGATGACGCTTCTGAGCAGCGAGTGATAGAGCTCGCGGATGTTGCCGGGCCAACCGTGCTGCAAGAGAACGTTTCTTGCCTCTTGAGAAATATTTTTATGACAGGCCTCGGGCTGGCCTTGCGCATCGGCATTGATCTGATCCATGAAGTGATCAATCAAGAGGTCGATGTCTTCACCGCGCTCGCGCAGTGGTGGCAAGCGCAGGATGCCGACCGCCAGGCGGTGGAACAGATCCTCGCGGAAACGACCTGCGGCCACGTCAGCCGCCAAATCACGGTGCGTGGCGGCCACGATGCGGACGTCCACCTTGACGGGTTTAGATGAGCCGACCGGCGTCACTTCTTTGGCTTGCAGTGCGCGCAGGAGGCGCACTTGGCTGTCCAGCGGCAGATCGCCGATTTCATCCAGAAACAAGGTGCCGCCATTGGCTTCTTCAAAGTGGCCTTTGCGATTCTCGTGGGCCCCCGTGAAGGCGCCCTTTTTGTGACCAAACAGCTCGGAGTTGGCCAGGTCATGGGCCACAGCGCCACAGTTGACGGCAATGAAAGGTTGGCCACTGCGCCTGCTGCTGGCGTGGATGGCCTCGGCGAAGAGTTCTTTGCCTGTACCTGTCTCACCAAGGATCAAAACCGGCACGTCGTGTGCCGCGACGCGTTGGGCCAGGTCGACTTGCTGCTGCATGCCCGGGCTGCGGCGAAGGATCTTGTCAAACTCTGGCGCAGCCGTGGGCGTGCTGCTGAGGCGTTGAATCCGGGCGTTGCTGCGCTGGAGGTACTCGGGCAGGAAGTCGTTGGCCAGGTCGAATGAAAAGTCGACCGACTCCAGGCCATGCTCTTTGGACGTCTGGATCAACTTGGCCGGGAAGCGCGTTTTGGACAACATGATCCAGATCGCGCCCATGGCAGGTGTGCCCGGGCTCAGATGGAAGGTGAGCTCGATGTGGTCTTGAGGCAGCCGGGCCTTGATGAGCTCGTGGCTGACCTTGTCGTAGATCTCGGCATAGTTGATGGGGCTGGTGAGCTCGACGCTGTAGAGGTCGACGGCCTTGGACGGGTAGCCCGTGAGGGCTTCCAGCCATTTGCAGTATTCCTGGCTGCGCGCGTGTTCGTAGTTGGTGAGCAGGTAGACGCGGTCGTAGCGCTTGCTGCCCTGCAGCGCCGTGGCAATGGGGCCGACCTGCCCGGCGAGTTTGCCCTCAGCGCAGCGGTGGTCGGTGTCGCCAATCCAGGAGATGAGCCATGAAGTGGATTTCATGCCGCCATGATACCCACATAAGAATGGACGTAAAAATCCTTATGGTGAATCGGCCTACAATTTCGACTCAGTCTTTCGGACGCCGATGTTTCTGACAGAACTTGTAGACGTTGTGCAGCCTGGGAGACGGCGATGCCAAGAGTGCCACTTCCCTGGTGCGCGGCTCCCGGGCGCGGGATGCCAGCCAATGGCTCACCTGACAACGAAGTCGGCACGTCGCCAGCCACCGGCCCAATACGCGCAACGGCAGGTACATCAGCGCCACGGGCACGGAGATCACGAGGCTCCGAGCGTCCCAGGCAACGGCTGCGGCCACGCCACCAACCAAGATGGCCAGCACCGCCAGCGCATCGCACTTGCGCAGCAACAGTGGCGGATCCTCTGACACGAAGTTCACCTGCCGCCCCGTCGTCAGGTTGGCCAGCCCGACCACCCAATCACCCAGCAGCAGCACATTGATCTGGTGCCCCCGCCGCACAGGCATCACCCGACTGTGAACCACGAGCTTGATGTCTCGGCCGTCATCGGCGGCGATCCAGAACTCGCGCCGTTCGCGGGCAGGGTATTGCTCGCACCATCGCATCGGCACATTGATGTACCGCTGCACCTCGGCCAGCTCGCCGGTGATGTACCAAAACTTGCGCATGTCGGGTCTCCTCGCATTGACCCGATCACGGTCACATGCAAGCTTGGCGAGTCAACCCCGGTGAGCAGCTGTTCACGCGCAATAGAGTCTGCGACAGTCGTCCAACGGCGGCCCTCCTGCGCGGTCCTCGCCGCGAGGAGGGCAAACAGTCGGCGATGATCCCTTTGCAGCGGCTCCAGTCCTTCGCTTCATCGAACTCGATGTCCGAGAGCGGTCGTTCAAGGTTCGAGCCGAGCCGAATACAGAGGCTTGCCTAGGGGGAATCTCGGGTTATGTCCTATACCATCTAGCGCATGAAGCGCTCCACGAAAATCTAAGCGCTGGGCGGATATCGAAATGACATGGGAGGAATCAATTGGCAAGGCCTACATTCGAACACTTCAAGCGAGCCTCGCTCGAAGTCGCCAAGCACGGTGATAACGACACACTTCCATTCGACATGGACGTTAAGTTCTGCGGCGACAAAGCCCAGGAACTAGCGTCCGTGGCACTTGGCTTCTACAAAGAGCTTGAGGTTTTAGAGCTAGACAAGTGTCGCGAACGTATGAACGCCCTCAAGGTATATACGGAGCGACTTATCGCTCCCTCGGGGCCCGCGGGATTCCGCGTCGTGACCAAGATTCACCCGTTCTGGAACGTGTTCCTCAACGGGCTGGCCATTGCGATTGCAGAGGACCTTGAGCCGCAACGCTTTGGGGGCGCGCACTCCTACAGATTTCTTGCGAGTGGTGGCGAGCAACTGTTCGATCCGGCGCGCTCATGGCGCGCTTTCAAGGAGGCCACCGTCGAGCACGCTGCTGCGGCAGGTGAGGACGCGGTCATCGTGCAGACCGACATCTCGAGCTTCTACGAGCACATTTCTCATCATCACATTGAGAACCTGATTGCAGGTTTGACCGGCAATGAGCACATAGCGAAACAGGTAAATGCATTGCTCAGCAAGGTCTTCGCTGGAAGATCTTTTGGGCTGCCGGTGGGCGGTCAGGCCGCACGAATCCTTGCCGAGCTCGTCCTCCATGAAGTGGACAGGAAACTTGGCTGGGAAGGAATTCACTGGCATCGGTATGTTGACGATTACGTGCTTGTAGCGGCTGACAACTCAAGTGCCTACAGAGCACTCGGAGTCCTTGCCCATGCGCTAATGGACTATGGGCTGTCTCTGAACAAGAGCAAGACCGTCATTCTCTCGTCGAAGCACTATCAGGACTATGTCCGCGCCCAACTTGGCGGAGACGACGACGAAGCCGCGAAGCTGCGAAGCATCGACCTGCGGTTTGATCCCTACTCCGACAACCCCGACGACGAGTACGAATCGCTGAAGGAAACGGTCGACACTCTTGAGGTGCGTCAGCTGTTGAACAGGGAGCTGGAGAAGGCGTTGCCCGATTCATTCCTTGTCACACAGATTAGTCGGACGATGCCGCTACATGAGCCAACAGCGGCGCTAGAGATTGCTTGGACGCTGCTATCGCAGGAGAACATGCACTCGTTCCGAGCGTCCTTTTCGACCATCATGCGAGGTATCGCGAATCTTCGACGCGAAGAGCGATTCGCCTCTATACACGCTGGCATAGACAGACTGCTTGATGAAGTTCCGAAACATTCAGCACACCTGCTGCAGCTGGATACGAATCTGTTGCACTACCTGAGGACGCTTCGGTTCCGCAGAACTACCAGCCGGGAGGCATTCATCGCGCAACTCTTCGATCGCACCAAGCTTGAAGCCGTGCGACGAGCATGCATCGCATGCTGGCGTATGTGGGCTGACCAGACTGCCTTCAACCACCTCCGAAACCGCTGGCCGGAGCTCAGATCAGAGAGTCAGCGAGCATATTGGTTCGCATCCTTCGCGTTCGGAGGCGAGGGCGAAAAGGCACGAACGCTCGTGCGTCGGGAAGCGCTTCAGATGTGGAGCTTGGGGGTAGAAGCCCAAGGAATCGGACACTTGTCCACTGAAGAACGCAAAGCGCATCCGCGCGGCCAAGAGCCGTTGTTCTCTCAGGTTTTCATCGATTGGGCCAAAGATGCGAACAGCTCAAGTTGACCCGCGGACCATCGCACGCGACATTCCCGGCCTCTTGAAGGAGGTCTTCCCTCAGTTGACGCCAGGCATCGTTGCATATTTCAACGATGGCGCTCGCACCCTGGGCGTGGACCATATACCTCAGGACCTGCTCGCTGCCTCGAGGCTTCAACGCTCGATGCTCTTTGAACTCAGCTACACCGTCGGAGAGAGCCTCTTGCGCGGTGCTCCATCGATTGACTGGGATCACTGCTTCGCCGAGGCCGTGAAGAGGCAGAGTGTCTACTTCGACGCACATCCGCCAGGGCAACTCGGCCAGGCTGACAAGGTAATCGCCGAGACCGTTGGACGGAACCTTTGGCGGAACTTGAGTGACTGGGGCCGTACGCGCAATGAGCCACTAGTGATTCGACCGGCCATTCCTGGCTTCGAATGGGTATCCAGCGGTCAGGGAGACTTCTCGCTCGGCCGTACGCTCATAGAGGTCAAGAACACGGTCAAGCGCTTCTCGGCAGCCGACTATCGACAGGTCGCCATCTACTGGCTGCTCAGCTATGCGTCAGCCATCGAGGGACGAGACGAGGAGTGGCACGACTTCATCCTGTTCAACGCGCGCAGTGGAGAGCTGGTCTCGATGACGTACGACGCATTCTTGAAGGTCATCAGCAGCGGTAGAACGAAGGTGGAAATCCTGCAGCTCTTCCAAACCCTTGTAGGCAACAGGACTGACCAGCGCTGAACCACTCAACAAGACGTATGCAAAATTTGGCAGAGCGACCTGTCCATCCCCGCAGCCTCGAAGCGAGCACTTGCGGCTGACTGCTTACAGCCTGAAGCGGTCACGCGCCGGCCCTTGATGTCGCGCACTTTATTGCCCTGGCTCAGTCTTCGGTGTGCTTACCCACAGCCACCGTCGTACCCGTTCGCTGCGAAACGCCCGGGGGGTGCACCGGGCTACCTTGTCGCAGACTATATTGCCCAAGAACAGCAGCGATTCCGGGCACACATCAGTCGTCGGTTGGCTCGCTGAAGACGCCACCAGCGGCGGAGGTGCCGCCTTGCGGGCGCGGCGGCTTGGGCTGTGCGCCAGCTTCAAAGATCAGGCCTTGCAGCGCCAGCATGCGCAGCCGCTGGACGCGCTTGGGGCCCTTGCGAAAGCGCACCAGGTCTGCATGCAGCAGCGGCGCACTGTCTTGGTCAATCGCCACGTAGATCACCAGCTCGGATTCATCGGCACGGCGCGTCACCGCCGCTGCTCCACCTGGGCCATGGTATCAAGTCCAGCCTCGGCTTCAACCCGGCCCTGTCCCGCAAGCTGGAAGCCGCGCACGTTGGCATAAAGGGGCTCGGCCAATTCCAGCAAGCTGTGCCGGGGGAGCGCTTCCTTGATGTACTTCTTGAATATCTGGGCGCCCCCGCCTGTGAGCACGACGTTGTCAAACCGTTGGGTATCTCCGATTTGACTGAGCATCGCGCCCACGGCTTGGTGAGCCACGGTCATGGCCAAAGGCTTGAACTTCTCGATGGAATAGGGCTTGCCATACAAGGTCAGTGGACGTTCCTTGCGGAGCGCCAAGTCGATGGCATCCAGATGCTGGTAGTCCGCACCGATGTCACGCGATATCTCGCGCGCGATGATGCGCAGCATGTTGTTGATGCCCCGATCAACCGAATGGCTCTTGCGGATCAACAGCCTCATGCCGCGTGTGGACACCCAGTCAAAGGTGCGGGTACCCACGTCAATGATCAGGCTGTCCTGGTGCTGAATTTGATCGAGCACGCCTTGCTGTGCTGCGTAGGTGACCAGTGCCCCTTGCGGCTGCGCCACGGCAAGCGCCCTTTTGACCAGAACCTTGCGGCCCCGCCCAACCGCGTGCTCGCCTTCGGCCAGCTTGACCAGGCTGTCTTTCTTGTCCGCGAAATAGGCCACCGGCAGGCCCAGCACGAGCAGGTCGATGACCTCGACGTTCATGTAATGCAGCGCGCCGCGCATCAAGGCCAGGTACTCAGGCGTGGTGATGAAATCCTCGCCCTTCAACGTTGACCGCCACGGCTCAAGGGCCAATTCAATGTCTGGCCCAACCTCGTAGAAGTGAGGGCCCATCGGCACAGCGACGGTGTCACGCCGACCACCCAACCCTTGCATGGTGGTGTCGCTTGAGCAGAACTCAGCCATCGATAGAAAGCTGCCGCATTCGATGCAGTCGCCGTCAACTCGGCGGATGTACTTGGTGATGCCGTATCCAACATCAATAGCGCGCACGATGCTCATGAAGATCCCCAAAGAAGAACAGATGCTGATGAGGGTGCGCAAAGGCAGGTCAGCCAGCCACTGGCAAAGGGCGCTGAATGGGGTGGATTTCGACATCAGCCGGATCAATGGCCTCGAACCCAGTCCGGCTCAGCCCCCAATGCGCACGGACCACGCTCATCCACGGCGGGGTCAAGCGCCTGGATGGTCTGTTTGGGGTCGGCCTGCAAGCGGGCTCATTTCACTTGGCCAAACCGGTTTCGGAGAGAGAGGTATCGCGAAGACTTGTCAACCCCAAGGGCGCGCAGACCAAGCCATTGGCGATCAGGGGTAATGGCGGGATAACGGCACTTTTTGCGCTTGCATTGAGGTGCCGCGTAGCGCATGCTTTGATGGCGTCAAGCCGGTAGCTTCCACACCGGGCGCATCGGTCGCCAAAGGAAGCCCTGGAGTCGTGACGCCATGTCACGCTGGACC
>Ga0209066_10000965_pt1 | contig 39689 bp, 29 predicted proteins | sample All_14_2_FD_187198 | JGI IMG/M metagenome (GOLD analysis project Ga0209066, IMG submission 187198) | Freshwater microbial communities in response to fracking from Pennsylvania, USA - Allegheny Zone_MetaG_DW_15 (SPAdes) (version 2) ... | reverse complement strand
GTGCTGATCGAGCGCGTGCTGTGCAATCTGGTGGAAAACGCCGCCAAGTATTCGCCGGCAGACGGTGAAATCCGCATCTCGGCGGCGCTCGCCGGCGACTTCGTCGACCTGGCGGTGAGCGATGAGGGCGCCGGTTTTCCGGTGCCCGAGAGTGGTCAGCTGTTCGAGATGTTCGTACGCGGCCACAGCGAATCGGCGACACCGGGAACCGGCCTCGGCCTGGCCATCTGTCGGGCGATCGTCGATGCCCACGGTGGCCGGATGCGGGTTGAAAGTCCGCCTTCGGGAGGGGGGCGCATCGTGGTTTCGCTGCCCCGTGGCGTTCCGCCGGTCGTTGAAGCGGAGGTCGCATGAGCGAAACCCGGTCGCAGGTGCTGATTGTCGAGGACGAGGCGCAGATCCGCCATTTCGTCCGTCTGGCCCTGGAAGCTGATGGCTGCGTCGTGCAGGAGGCCGGGCGTCTGGCCGATGGCTTGCTGATTGCCGGCGCGGGTGCCATCGATCTGGTGGTGCTCGATCTCGGTCTGCCGGATGGGGACGGTATCGATTTCATCCGCGCCTACCGCGGCTGGTCGGATGGCCCGGTGCTGATCCTGTCGGCGCGGACCGAAGAGCGGCACAAGATCGACGCGCTCGACGCCGGTGCCGACGACTACCTGACCAAGCCGTTCGGTGTCGGCGAGCTGCGGGCCCGCGTGCGCGCTCTGATGCGGCGCCGGCAGCGGCCGGGCGGCGAGGCGTCGCCCTTGCTCGAGTTCGGCGACATCGTCGTCGATCTGGCCAAGCGCCAGGTTTGGCGCAAGGGCGAAGCGGTGCATCTGACACCGATCGAATACCGGCTGCTGGCGATGATGGTCAGCCATCCCGGCCAGGTGCTGACGCAGCGCCGATTGCTCGCTGAAATCTGGGGGGCGTCCTACATCGAGAGCAGCCATTACCTGCGCGTCTATGTCGGCCACCTGCGCCAGAAGCTCGAAGATGATCCGGCGCAACCCCGGCATTTCCTGACCGAAACCGGTGTCGGCTACCGTTTCCAGACCGGAACATGAACCGCTACGCGCCAGTTCTGCGCGCGCTGGGCATGATCATCATGCTCTTTGCGCTGACCCTGCTGCCACCGCTGATCCTGTCCTATATGGTGGACGACGGTGCCCAGGCTGCCTACGACGAAGTCTTCGCGCTGACCCTGCTGTGCGGCCTGTACCTGTGGTACCGCTATCGCAATGTGCGGCGCGAAATGAATGTACGCGACGGTTTCCTGATGGTCGTGCTGGTATGGACGGTGCTGCCGGCATTTGCCGCGTTGCCTTTCATGCTGCAGCTGGGGATCAGCCACACCGATGCCTATTTCGAGGCGATGTCCGGGCTGACGACGACCGGTGCGACGGTGCTGTCGGGTCTCGACACGCTGCCGCTGTCGATCAACCTGTGGCGTCACCAGCTGGTGTGGGTCGGCGGCATGGGCCTGATCGTGCTGGCGATCGCCATCCTGCCGCTGCTCGGCATCGGCGGCCGGCAGATGTTCAAGGCCGAGACGCCGGGGCCGATGAAGGATGCGAAATTGACCCCGCGCATCGCGTCGACCGCAAAAGGCCTGTGGGGCGTCTATGTCGGCGTCAGCGTGCTGTGCATCGTCGGTTACCGGCTGACCGGCATGAGCTGGTTCGATGCCGTCTGCCACGGCTTCTCGACGATGGGTCTCGGTGGTTTTTCGACCCACGATGCCAGCTACGGCTATTTCAATTCGCCAGCGATCGAGGCTGTGGCCATTGTTTTCATGCTCATCGCCGGGATGAATTTCGGCACGCTTTTTCTTGCCGTCAGCCGTCGTTCCGCCCGGCCCTACCTGCATGATCCGGAAGCGCGCTGGTTCATCGGCGTTTGCGTATTCTCGGTCTTGCTGATCGCCATCTTCCTCCGGGTTCAGGGCGTTTATCCGGACATGGGGCTGGCCTTGCGCCATGCTGCGTTCAATGTCGTGTCGATCGCCACGACCACTGGATACGCCAGTGTCGACTTTGCCCTGTGGCCGATGTTCGCGCCGTTATGGATGCTCTTCCTGTGCAGTTTTGCCACCAGTGCCGGATCGACCGGCGGTGGCATCAAGATGGCGCGGGCGCTGTTGCTGTACAAGCAGGTCCATCGCGAAATCGTCCGGGCAATGCATCCGAATGCCGTTTACAGTGTACGCATGGGCGGTCAGGTGGCGCCGCAGGGCATCCTGTTCGCTGTGTTGGCCTTCGGTTTCATGTACATGGTCAGCATTGTCTCGCTGACGCTGCTCATGGTATTCACCGGCCTTGACGTGGTGACGGCCTTTACCGCCATCGTCGCGTCGGTCAACAACACCGGTCCGGGTCTCGGGGAAGTCGGGCCGTCTACCACCTTTGCCGTCCTCGAGGACTTTCAGACCTGGGTCTGCATTTTTGCCATGTTGCTCGGACGCCTGGAAATTTTTACGCTGCTGGTGGTGTTGACCCCGGCATTCTGGCGACGCTGAGCGAAGAAAGCCGTATATGAACATCCTCATCCTCGGTGCCGGACAGGTCGGCGCCAGTCTGGCCGAAGCGCTGGTGTCCGAAGCCAACGACATCACGCTGATCGACATGAATCCGGAACCGCTCGGTCAGCTTGCCGACCGTCTCGATGTGCGCACTGTCGTTGGCAACGCTGCTTTTCCTTCGGTCCTGCGCGATGCCGGCATCGAGTCGGCGGATCTGCTGGTGGCGGTGACCCAGTCCGATCAGTCGAACCTGGTGGCCTGCAAGGTGGCGCACAGCCAGTTCGGTGTGCCGACACGGATTGCCCGCCTGCGCTCGTCGGATTTTCTCGATCCGGTGCTGTTGTCGACCGACAATTTCGCCGTCGATTTTGCGCTTTGTCCCGAGCAGGAAATCAGCGATTACATCGCCAAGCTGATCGAATACCCCGAGGCGCTGCAGGTTGTCGAATTTGCTGATGGGCAGGTGACGATGGTCGGCGTGCGGGCCTACGACGGTGGTTTGCTGGTTGGCAAGCCGCTCCGCTCCATGCGCGAGCATCTGCCGGCCGGGGTCGACGCGCGGATTGCGGCGATTTTCCGCGATACGCGGGCCATCGACCCGGATGGCGATACGGTGATCCGGGCCGGCGACGAGGTTTTCCTGCTCGCTGCCAGCGACCATATCCGCACTGTCCTGAAGGAACTGCGGCGGATGCAGAAACCGGTGCGCCGGCTGATGATCGCCGGTGCCGGCAATGTCGGCTCCCGCGTCGCCCGTCGTCTGGAAAACAGCTACGAGGTCAAGGTTGTCGAGAGCCGGGCGCAGCGGGCCTCGCTGGTGGCTGGCTGGCTCGATCACGCCATCGTGCTGGCCGGCGAGGCGACCGATGAGACCCTGCTGCAACGCGAGGACATTGCCGGCATGGACATGTTCCTGGCGCTGACCAACGATGACGAGAACAACATCATGGCCGCGTCACTGGCCAAACGCCTGGGTTGTCGGCGCGTGCTCGCGCTGATCAACCGCGAAGCCTACGCCGACATGGTCCAGGGCGGACCGATCGATATCGGTCTGTCACCCGCCCAGGTGTCGATCGGCAGCTTGCTGACGCACGTCCGCCAGGCCGACGTGGCACGCGTGCACAGCCTGCGCCGCGGTGCCGCCGAGGCGCTGGAACTGGTGGTGCGCGGCGACCGCCGCAGCTCGCGCGTGGTCGGACGGCGGATCGATGAACTGCCGGAAATCCGTGGTGCCAGCATCGCCGCCGTCGTACGGGCCGGTCTGGTGATCATTCCCCATCACGACACGATGATCGAGGCTGGCGATCACGTTGTCGTCTTCTGTACGCGCAAGCGCCATATTGCGGCGGTGGAAAAGCTGTTCCAGCCGGTCGGCTCGCTGTTTTCGTTCGCCTAGCGGCGCTGCAGCAGCAGGCCGCATTCCAGGTGGTGGGTGTAGGGGAACTGGTCGAACACTGCTGACGCGGCGATGCGATGCGTGGCCTGCAGCGCGGCGACATTGTCGCGCAGCGTCTGCGGATTGCACGAGATGTACAGGATGTTGTCAAAACCGGCGGCCAGTTCCAGCGTCGCCGGGTCCAGCCCGCTGCGCGGCGGATCGAGGAAGATGGTCGAGAAAGCGTGGGCGGCGAGGTCGATGTGCTGCATGCGCTGGAAAGTCTCGCGACCACTCAGCGCGGCGCTGATTTCCTCGCTCGACATGCGCACGATGGCGGTGTTGCTGACCGCGTTGGCTTCCAGGTTGTACAGCGCGGCCTTGACCGATGACTTGCTGACCTCGGTGGCCAGCACCTTGCCGAACAGCGGCGCCAGTGCGATGGTGAAATTGCCGTTGCCGCAATAGAGTTCAAGCAGGTCGCCGCCGAGCGGCGCAGCCTGGGCGCAGGCCCAGCCGAGCATCTGCCGGTTCACGTTGCCGTTGGGCTGGCTGAAGCTGCCTTCGAACTGCTGGTAATGCAGCTGGCGATCGTTCAGCGCAAAGGATTCGAGCACCCAGTCGCGGTCGATGACGAGTTTCTGTCCCTTGCTGCGGCCGATGACGCCGATCTGCAATGTGTCGGCCAGTTCGCGGGCTGCCGCTTCCCAGCTTTCGTCGAGCTTGCGGTGGTAGATCAGCGTGACCAGCATCTCGCCGCTGAGCGTGGCCAGGAAGTCGACGGAAAACAGCCGGTTGTTCAGCGCCGGGCGTTGCAGGATGGCGGCGCGCAGGCGCGGCATCAGCGTGCAGATGGCCGCGTCGGCGGCGGCAAATTCCTGCATCAGCACCGGTTCGCGCGGATTCTCCGGGTTGAACATGGCGTAATCCCACGCATCGCCATGGTGCCAGACGCGGAATTCGACACGCAGCCGGTAGTGCAGCGGCGCCGATGCGAACACCGCCGGTTCGGGCACTGCAAAGGCGGCGAAATCTTCCTTGAAGCGGGCGATTTTTTCCGCCAGTTGCGCGGGGTAGAGGGCGGGGTCGAGAACGGGCAGGGGCATGGTGCTGGCGGGGCGGCAGAAATACGGAAGGGGCGGACTATAACGCGTGCCGGCACAATGCAGAAGCAGATGCCGCCTTGCCGCGATTCCCGGCCGCTTCCGCTATGCTTGCGCAAAAAACCCCCGGTCTGCCATGAATCCTGTCTTCGTCATCGTTCTCGCCCAGCTCTTCGGTACTTCGCTGTGGTTCTCCGCCAACAGCGCCGCCGACGCGCTGGTGCTCGCCTGGGGCATCGGCGCTGCCGATATCGGTACGCTGACCAATGCCGTGCAACTGGGCTTCATCATCGGCACCCTGGGTTTCGCGCTGACCGGTCTGGCCGACCGTTTTGCCGCCAGCCGGATATTTGCCGTCTGCGCGCTGCTCGGCGCCGGTGCCAACGCAGCGTTCGCACTGTGGGCGACCGACCTGCAGGCCGCCGTGCCGCTGCGTTTTCTGGTCGGGCTCTGCCTGGCCGGCGTCTACCCGCTGGGCATGAAGCTGGTGGTGACCTGGGTGCCGGAGCGGGCTGGTGCCGCGCTGGCCTGGCTGGTCGGCATGCTGACGCTGGGGACGGCGCTGCCGCATGGCATCCGTTTCCTGGGCGGCGGCCTGTCCTGGCCGATGACGATGCTGTGCTCGTCAGTGCTGGCGGTGCTTGCTGCGGCGATGATCCTGCGCCTTGGCGACGGGCCGCACCTGCAGCGCCGGCACGGTGCGCCGCCACTGCGCCTGGGGCGGGTACTGCATGCCTTCTCGATCCCGGCGTTCCGGGCTTCGGCGCTCGGTTATTTTGGCCATCAGTGGGAGCTGTATGCGTTCTGGACGCTGGTTCCGGTGCTGCTCGCCGGCAGCGGTGTGGCACCGGCGGGTAGTCTGCAACTGGCCGGCTGGTCGTTTGTCGTTGTCGGCATCGGCTCGCTCGGCTGCGTGCTCGGCGGCTACTGGAGCCGGCGCATCGGCAGCGCGCGCGTCGCGGCCAGCGCATTGGCCGGTTCGGCCTTGTGCTGCCTGCTGTTTCCGCTGAGCGCCGGCTGGCCGGCCTGGCTGACGCTGGCCTTGCTGCTGTGCTGGGGATTCAGCGTCGTCGCCGACTCGCCGCATTTCTCGGCGCTGTCGGCTCGTGCCTGTCCGCCGGAAATTGTCGGCAGTGCGCTGGCATTCCAGAATGCAATCGGGTTCGCCATCACGCTGGTGTCGATTCAGCTGGGTACGCGCTGGATCGGCGACTGGGGCAGCCTGGTCGCGTGGTTCCTGCTGCCCGGTCCGTTGCTTGGCCTGCTCGGGCTGTGGCCCTTGTGGCGGCGACCTGCCGGCTAGTCGGCGCGGCGCCGCAGCATGTAAACGTACAGCGACTCCACCCGTTCCCGCGCCCAGGGCGTGCGGCGCAGGAATTTCAGGCTGGAAGCGATGCTCGGATCGACGTTGAAGCAGCGGATGTCGATCTGCCGGCCGAGCTCAGCCCAGCCGTAATGCTCGACCAGTTGCTGGAGGATGGCCTCCAGCGTGAGGCCGTGCAGTGGGTTGTTCGGTTGGGCTGACGTCATTTTTCCTTCAAATCAGGTGTTGACCGCAACAGGATGGGCCTTGGCGTATTCTGCCAGAAGGCTCTGGTGCAGTGCGCAACCGGTGAGTTCCAGGCCGGGCGAGGCGAGGCCGAAGAAGCGGACTTCGCCGTCGATCAGGTCGGTCGCCAGATCCAGCGTTTCCTCACCGTAAAGCGCGACCAGCGCGTCTTCATAGACGTTCGGGTCTTCCATTTCGAGCAGCGTGGCGATGCACTGGTAGGTGCGGCGGCGCTGGGCGTCGAGCTGGTCGAACTGGCGGATCCACTCGCAGCCTTCGCGCACCGCGTCCATGTCGCCGGCAGCCAGGCCGAGTAGCGTCTTCAATTCGCCGATGCGCAGGTCGGCCCACAGCGAACCGGCATCCGGCGCCAGGCCGATCAGTGCGGCGACCGGCTTTTCGTCGACTAGGTTCATGTCGTTGATGACGTCGAGCAGTTCGCCGGCTTCGTCGTCGTCGAGGTCGGCCAGGTGCAGGATGGCCGGACGGATGACGGCGCCGTTGCTGTTGTTTTCCCATTCCAGGTCGTCGACCGGGTAGATCTCGGACATGCCGGGGACCAGGATGCGGCAGGCGTAAACGCCGAGGTGGTCGAATTCGGCGACGTAGATGTTGTGGCCGTCGGCGTGGATGCGCTCGCACAGCCAGGCGTAGTCGTCGGCGGTGCTGGTGCTGAAGTTCCAGTCGGCAAAGTCGAAGTTGGCGGTTTCGCTGAGGAAATTCCAGTGCACGATGCCGCTCGAGTCGACGAAGTGGATTTCGATGTTCGGTGCACTGGCGACTTCCTCGAGATCGAATCCCGGCGGCGGGAAGCCGTCGAGTGCCTCAAGGGCGCGACCCTGCAGCAGTTCGGTGAGGGCGCGTTCGAGCGCGATCTCGAAGCGCGGGTGCGCGCCGAAGCTGGCAAAGACGCCCTGGTCGCGTGGGTTGAGCATGGTCACGCAGAGCACCGGGTAACGGCCGCCGAGCGAGGCATCCTTGACCAGGATGCCGAAACCGGCAGCGCGCAGCCCGGCAATGCCGGCGGCGATGCCCGGGTAGCGGGCGATGACTTCTTCCGGTACGTCCGGCAGGCACAGACCTTCGGAAATGACCTTGAACTTGACGTGGCGTTCGAGGATTTCGGCCAGCGCCTGGGCGCGTGCTTCGGCCGGGGTGTTGCCGGCCGACATGCCGTTGCTGACGTAAAGGTTGCTGATGATGTTGACCGGGAAGTAGACGGACAGGCCATCGCTCTGGCGGACGTAGGGAATGGCGCAGATGCCGCGCTCGTAGTTGCCGCTGTTCATGTCCACCAGCGCGCCGGCCGGGATGCTGCCTTCCGGGTTGTAGAAGGCCTGCAGTTCGGGCGTCAGCAATTCTGCCGGCCAGGCGTCGTCGACCGCAGGAAACCAGCGTTCGCGCGGATAGTGGGTGAAGTCACGATTGGCGATGGTCTCGCCGAGGTAGTAGTGATTCCAGAAATAATTGCACGACAGGCGCTCGAAGAATTCGCCGAGGGCGCTGGCCCGTGCCGCCAGTTCGCTGGCACCCTTGCCGTTGGTGAACATCAGCGGGCAGGCACGGTTGCGGACATGCACCGACCACACGCTGTCTACCGGGTTCAGCCAGGAGCACTCCTCGACGTCGAAGCCCAACGCAGCGAGCTTGCCCTGCATGGTGGCGATGGAGTGTTCGAGCGAGGCGTCCTTGCCCGGTGTGAAGTGTTCAGTTTGCATTCGGTCTCTTTACGTTGGGGGTGAGCGGTGGCGATCGGCGGGTTCAGTGCTTGCGTGATTTCGGCAGCGGCTTGCGCTGGCGCTGGCCGGGACGGGCCTGCGGGAGTTCCGGTTTCGGCTTGGGCATCAGCAGGTTCTTGCCGGTGCCGGCGGCCGAAGCGCGATGGGCGAGCATGGCGGCGCGCAGCGTTGGCGCGGCGATGACGACGGCCGGAGCTTCTTCTTTCGGCTGGTGGGCGCCGAGCAGGCCGCGCAGTTCGAACAGGCGCTGCTCGTATTCGGCCTTGCGCGGCAGGATGCGGATCAGGCCTTCAGCCACCGGCGTCAGACCGACGCGCTCGCTGTCGGCGACCAGCAGGCCGGCGTTGCCGAGGCGGACGAAGGCTTCGCTGAGCTTGTCTTCGGAAGGGATGTTGCCCTGGACCAGGTCGATGGCAGCCATGATTTCGATGGCTTCGGCCGGGCGGCGCTTGGCGGCCATGGCGGTGGCGAGGAGGAGAAGGACGTCGACGTCGTGGATGGGATGCATGGCTGACCTGTTCTGGAATTCTGGGATGTGCCGGGGCCGCGGGCGTGATGGGCAGCGAGAGTGGAGCTTCGTGATGCTGCCGCCGGGGGCTGGTCTGGCGAATCGAGCAGTGTAAGGCTTGCGCGCCTCGATTGCAGGGAAGAATGCATCAATTATCACGATTTTCTGCGGTCGACCGCAAAAATGCCGAAAAATCCTCCCGCTTTCGCCCGGGAAAAGCGCTTCGGATAGGGATAGAATCCACTACCGGACCGTTCTCCCGGTCGACCATCGATATTCCGGCGCCAGCCGATGCAACAAGGATGTACCTGCCGCCATGAGTTCCGTTTCTGCGCTACGGCTTTGCGACATTGCCAGCACCGAGGTGCTGACGGTTGATGTTGCAACGCCGCTGGGAACAGCGATCGCGCATCTCGCCGAAAAATACGTGTCGTCGCTGGTGGTGGTTGATGCCGGCAAGCCGGTCGGCATTCTGACCGAGTGGGATTTGCTGCGCCTGCTGCGCCAAGGCTTTGCCGAGGATATCCCGGTGCGCAAGGTGATGAGCGCACCGCTGGTGACGACGCGCCCGGAGATCGATTTTGCCGCCGCCCAGCTGATGATGTCGAGCCACGGCATCCGCCACCTGGTGCTGGTCGATGGCAACGGCGACTTGCGCGGCCTGGCCAGCGAGAGCGATTTCCGTCGCCAGCTCAACCATGACCTGTTCGAGGCCATCCGCAACCTGAACGCGATCATCGAGCGCGGCGAGCCGATGCTGGCGCCGGATCGCCCCTTGCTCGAAGTGCTCAACCTGATGGCTGACCACCATCTCGACCACATGCTGGTTGGCCGTGACGGGGTGGCCGAGGGCATCATCACCGAACGCGACCTGCCGCGCCTGATGGCGGCGAAGGCTGACATCCGGAAAATCACCGCCGGCTGCATCATGTCGTCGCCACTGCATACTGTCGATGAAAACATCTCGGTGGCCGAAGCGGCGCGGCAAATGGAAGCCTTGCATTTGCGGCATCTGGTCGTCATCGGTGGTGATGGCCGGATGCTCGGCGTGGTCAGCCAGCATCGCCTGCTCGAACGGCTGAGTGTGGTGCTGATGGAGAACGGGCGCAGCCGTCTGGCCAGCCAGCTTGAAGTCGTGCTGGAGGCCACCGGCGTCGGTACCTGGGAGTACGACCACCGGCGCGACCTGATGATTCGCAGCGCCACCCTGAACAGCGTTCTCCAGTTTGATCGCGGCAATGTTTTCGAGTCCTTCGATGATGTCCTGTTGCGGATCGAGGCAGAGGACCGGGAAAAAGTGCGCCGGGCCTTTCATGAGCAGTTGAACGAGGAAGACGGGCAATTCGCGATCGACTACCGGGTGCGCGATGGCGAGGGACGGACCCGCTGGTTCAGTTCGCGCGGTCGGGTCATCGAGCGCAATGCCCACGGCTGGCCGATCAGTTCGGCCGGCGTCGCCATCGACATCAATGCGCAGAAGGTCCACGAAGCGGAGCTGCAGCGCAGCGAGGCACGCTTTCGCAGCCTGCTCGAAAACGCCCCGCTGCCGATGGGTTACATCAATGCCCGGCGCGAGGTCGTGTTCATCAACCGGCGCTTCACCGAACTATTCGGCTATACGCGTGACGATGTGCCGGATCTCCGGACCTGGTCCACCCAGGCCTATCCGGACCCGGTTTACCGGGAGACGGTGGGCACCTTGTGGTCCGATGCAGTGAAAAACGCCCAGGTGACCCAGACCGCGATTGCGCCGATCGAGTGCAATGTCACCTGCCGCAACGGGCGCGTCGGCATTGTCGAGATTGCCGGCGTGATGCTGGAAGCGGATTGCCTGGTGACCTTCATCGATGTCACCGAGCAGCGCGAGCAGCAGCAATTGCTCGAATTCGGCAATGCCATCCTGCACCACATATCGACCGGTGCGCCGCAGGCCGAGGTGCTCGAGTACATCTGCCGCGAGATCGAGGATCGCGATCCGGCCATGCGCTGCTCTATCCTGCTGCTCGATGAGGCGGGCGAGCATCTGCACGGCGGCGTCGCCCCGAGCTTGCCGCCGGCATACAACGCACTGGTGGACGGCGTGCCGATCGGTCCGGCCGCCGGCTCCTGCGGGACTGCCGCCTACCTCGGCAAGGAAGTGTTCGTTGCCGATATCGCCAGCGATCCCTTGTGGGCGAACTACAAGAATCTGGCACTGGCGCACGGGCTGGCTGCCTGCTGGTCGTCGCCCATCGTGTCGACCGAAGGCAAGGTGCTCGGCACCTTCGGCATCTACTGGCTGGCGCCGCGTCCGGAAGTCAGCCAGATCGCCCGGCACCATGTCGAAGCGGCAACGACGCTGGCGGCGATCGCCATCGAAAGCGCGCAACGGGAAGCGGTCATGCTCGCCATGCTGGAAGACCAGCGGCAGACCGAAGCGCAATTGCGCAAACTGTCGCAGGCGGTGGAACAGAGCCCGGTTGCCGTGGTCATTACCGACCTGGAGGCGCGCATCGAGTACGTCAACCAGGCTTTCGTCAATGTCAGTGGCTATCCGGCAGAAGAGTTGCTTGGACAGAATCCGCGGCTGTTGCAGAGCGGGTTGACGCCGAAAACCCAATACGAAGTGATGTGGTCAACGCTGCAGAAAGGCGAAAACTGGCTGGGGCAACTGACCAACAAGAACAAGCAGGGCGAGATCTACTACGAATACGCGGTGATTTCGCCCATTCGCCAGTCTGACGGACGGGTCACCCATTACCTGGCGGTCAAGCAGGATATTACCGAGCGCAAGCGGATCGGCGAGGAACTCGACCGGCACCGCCATCATCTGGAAGAACTGGTCAGTCAGCGTACGGCCGAACTGGAAACGGCAATGGCTGCAGCCGAAGTGGCGAACCGGGCGAAGTCGGCCTTCCTTGCCAACATGAGCCACGAAATCCGCACGCCGATGAATGCCATCGTCGGCCTTGCCCACCGCCTGCTGAAGCAGACGGCCGAGAGCGAACAGAAGGCGCATCTGGCGATGATCAAGGCCTCGGCCGATCACCTGTTGTCGGTCATCAACGACATTCTCGACCTGTCGCGCATCGAGGCCGGCAAGCTCGAACTGGCCCAGACCGACTTCAACCTGCCGGAACTGCTTGAACGGACCCTTGGCCTGGTCCGCGAAAGGGCGCAGGCCAAGGGATTGCAACTGCATCTCGATGCACCGGACATGCCGCTGCTGGTGCATGGCGATCCCACCCGATTGTCGCAGGCGCTGCTCAATTACCTGAGCAATGCCATCAAATTTACCGAGCAGGGTTCAATCGCGTTGCGTGGCCGTGTGCAAGGCAATGACGGGGCATCGGTTTGCCTGCGCTTCGAGGTGTGCGATACCGGTATCGGCATCGAGCCGGAAACGCTGGCACGTCTGTTCAATCCCTTCGAGCAGGCCGACAACTCGACCACCCGCCTGCACGGCGGCAGTGGTCTCGGGCTGGTCATCACGCGCCAGCTTGCCGAATTGATGGGCGGGATTGCAGGTTGCGACAGCGAGCCGGGCAAGGGCAGCCGTTTCTGGTTCTCGGTCGTGCTGAAACCGGCCGTGGGCAGCCAGGCCACGCGCCTGCCGGCTCTTCCCGGTGAATCGGCGGAGACCTGCCTGACGCGCGATCATTGCGGCGCCCGCATCCTGCTGTGCGAGGACAATCCGGTCAATCAGGAAGTGGCGCGGACCCTGTTGTGCGATCTGGGGCTGGACGTGCATCTGGCCGACAACGGCAGTGCCGGGGTTGCGCTGGTGGCGAGCGAGCCTTTCGATCTGGTGCTGATGGATGTCCAGATGCCGGTCATGGACGGCTTGCAGGCGACACGCCGGATCCGGGGATTGCCGGGAAAGGCGCAGTTGCCGATTCTGGCGATGACGGCGAATGCGTTCGCCGAGGATCGCAAGTCCTGCCTCGATGCCGGCATGAACGATTTCGTTGCCAAGCCGGTCGATCCCGATGCCTTGTACGAGGCGTTGCTGCGCTGGCTGCCGAAACCCGGCATGGCGGCTGCCGTACCGGAAGCACCCGCAGCGGGAACGACTCCGCCGGCGCCGGAGAGTCTGGCGGCGGCCCTGAATTGCTTGCCCGGACTCGACGCCGGCGCGTTGCTGCCGGTCATGCGCGGCCGGGTGGAGAAGGCGGCCCAGTTGTTGCGCATGTTTGCCGAACGGCATCGCGGTGATGTCGATCAGTTGCGCAGCCAGCTGGCGATCGGCGACCGGCAGGCGGCCGAGCAGGTGGTGCATGCGCTGAAGGGCGCATCCGGTACCTTGTCGCTGGTGGTGACGCATGTGCTGGCAACCCGGATCAACGAGGCGTTACGAACGGGAAGTGATCCGGCGCGATTGGTCGATGACATTGCCGATGACATCACCGAACTCGAAGGCGAGCTTGGACGGGTTTGTGCCGGGATAGATTCCCTGCCTTCAGGCTGACCGACGCAGCCGGTCGATTTCGGCGTTCAGGATTGCCACATTGACCGGTTTGGAAACATAGCCGTTCATGCCGGCCGCCAGGCAGGCATCGCGGTCGCCGGCCATGGCATTGGCGGTCATCGCGATGATCGGCACTGGCGTGCGCCCTTCGGCGGTCTCCCGGCTGCGCCACTGGCGGGTAGCTTCGATGCCGTCCATGACCGGCATCTGGACATCCATCAGTACCATGTCGAAGCGGCTCGTCGCCAGCATCTCCAGGGCTTCCTGTCCGTGTTGGGCGAGGCTGGAACGATGGCCCTGCTTCTGCAGCAAGGCACAGGTCAGGCGCTGGTTGATCGGGTTGTCCTCGACAACCAGGATGTGCAGCGGTTCGCCGTCGTCGTCTGCAGCGCGCTCGGCATCGTTGCTCCAGGCGCGGCGCTTGTCCGGCCGGCGGGCCGTGTCCCGGACTTCCCGCTCGGCGGCAACCAGATCCTCGGCCATCAGCGGCTTGGGCAGTTCGCGTGAGGCGAAACTGCGCGTTGCCGACGGGGCGGAGACGTTCATCGGGCTGAGCGCGAGGACCACGGCACCGGTCCGCAAGCCACCACGATACAGCGGCATCTCGGCAAAACTCGCCGGTAGCCAGTCCTGCTCGGCAACCAGTACGTCGTAACGTTTCGTTTCTTCGTGATCGCTCGATTGCAGGAGTTTCTCGCGCAGTTCCGTACTGCTGGCGCATAGTTGTACCTGGCGGCCCAATCTGCGTAAGCCGGCGGCAAGGAGCTTGCGCAGCCGCGGGTTATGGATGGCCAGCAGCCACAAGCCGTCAGCTTCCGATGGCGCCGCCGGCGGGTTGGCGGAAAAGTTGCGGTCAACCGGCAGATCGAGCTCGAAATGAAAGTTGCTGCCCTGGCCGGGCATGCTGTCGACACAGAGTTCGCTACCCATCAGGCGGACGATTTCGCGGCTGATGGTCAGCCCCAGGCCGGTGCCGCCGAAACGCCGGGTGACGCTGGCATCGGCCTGGCCGAAGGCTTCGAAGATCGCCGCCTGCTTGTCCGGTGCGATACCGATGCCGCTGTCGATGACGGCCACCCGCATCCGGCACCTGCCGTCTTCCGAACCGGCGCGGCTGATGCGCAGGATGACTTCGCCGTTTTCCGTGAACTTGATGGCGTTGCCGATCAGGTTGAGCAACACCTGGCGCAGCCGGCCGGGGTCGCCGATCACGCCATCCGGAATTTCCGGATCGATGTCGATCAGCACTTCCAGCCCTTTCTCTGCGGCCCGCGCCGACAGCACCCGTGCGGTGCCGAGGGCAAGTTCGTGCAGCCGGAAAGGCATCGTCTCCAGGCGCATGCGCCCGGCTTCCATCTTCGAGAAATCGAGGATGTCGTTGAGGATGATCATCAGCGATTCGGCGGACTGGCGAACCAGTTCGAGATACTGGCGCTGCGTGGCGTCCAGTTCGGTGTCCAGTGTCAGCGCGGTCAGTCCGAGGATGCCGTTCATCGGCGTCCGCACTTCATGACTCATGTTGGCGACGAAGACGCTCTTCGCCTCGTTTGCCGCTTCGGCACTGGCCATGGCCTGCCGCAAGCGAAGCTCGTCTTCCTTGCGCCGGGTGATGTCGCGGAAGGCCGTGACCGAGCCGGCGATCTTCTTGCCGTTGTAGAGCGGCGTGCTGCTGACTTCGACCGGCAGGCTGCTGCCATCGGCACGCGAGAAGCGTTCCTCGCCGAAGAAGTGCCGTCCAGTGTGGACCGCCTGGAAAATCGGACATTCTTCGAGTGGACCGCAACCGTCCAGGCCGTGCCGGTGGAACAGGTAGTGGCCAACCCGGCCGATCAGGGCATCGCGCTCGAAACCAAGCAGTTCCAGGGCGGCTGCATTGACCAGGATGACCTTGCCCTGCTCGTCAAGGACATAGAGACCGTCGCCCATGGTTTCGGTGACGGCGATCAGGTTGCGCTGCTCCTGCTGCAGGCGCTCGCGGGATCTGAGCAGGCGCAGCAGCAGGAAAAGCAGGACGCCCAGGGTCAGCAGCATCAGGCTGAACTGGGTCCAGAATTCGCTACGCAGGACGGCGATGAACGGGGCCGGCGTGTAGGAAATGATATAGGCGCTGGCATTGCCCGAAACATCCTGGATAGGCAGGAAACTGGCCACCCAGGGGGCGTCTTCGAGTTCGACGGTCAGCGAGAAGGCGCGAAATTCACTCATGCCCAGCTGTACCGCCGGCAGCGCTGCCAGCTTGAGGTTGACGGCAACGACCTGGGCTGTTGGTGGCGCCGGGCTGTCAGGCAGGGTGACCTGCGGGTCTTCAACGAGGAATTCCGGATGGATGCCCGAGGGGCCGTACAGCCAGCGTTCGGATTCGAACAGGATGGGCAGGGTCTGGGCACGTGCCAGCACGAAATGGAATTCCCGCGAGGGTTCGAGCTGGTGCATTGCGTCGCGGATGGCGCGAAAACCGATGCTGGTCTCGACGCTGCCGAGCAGACGTTCGCCATCAAGCAAGGGATAGACGAAGCGGAAGCCGGACTTCACCCGGCCGGCCTCGAAACCCTGGATGGGCTGGCCGGTTTCCAGAACCTGGCGGATCGACGGCCGGATGTTGAGCAGGTTGTCGCCATATTTCTGCGGTTCGTGGAAGCGCAGAAAACTGTTGCCGTCTGTGGTCTGGAAGTGCAGTTGCCGGATGCCCAGTTCGCGGAGATTGCGGTAGGTTGGCGAGAGCATCTGGTAGAGACGGGCCCGGTAGGGAATCTGGGCGTCTCCCTGCAGTTGTGAAGCGGCATCCATCAGCGTCAGGATTTCCCGCTGCCGGATGCGTTCGGAAAACAGGATGCTGGTCGCCTTGCCGTAGGTCTGCAGGCTGGCCTGGTAAATCGTCGTCAGTTCCTGCGTATGCTGCTGTTCGTGCAGCGCCTGCTTTTCCTGCTGGCTGCTGTGCAGCAGCCAGGTGCCGACAACCGGCAGGACGAGAAAGGCCGCTAGGGCCCAGCGCCGGTAGAGGCGGCTGCTTGCGGTGGCCTCGCTGGCGGCCATGCTCAGAAATTGCCCTGTTCGGGAATCTTCATCTTGCCGCGCAACTGGCGAACCACGTCATAGTCACGGTCGGCAGCGGGAATTGCCCCGTTCCGCAACTGGGCTCCCCATTCGCTCATCAGCGTCTTGTCCCGCGTCTGCGGATCCAGTCCGGTCAGCACCTTGCGCAGCTGCGCGATGCGTTCGGCGGACAGGCGCCGGCTGCTGGCAACCAGGGCGAAAGACGGCAGCGGCGGCGTCTCGGCCAGGATGGCGACGCCCAGATGGGCATAGTTCCGGGCAATCGCGGTTTTGGCACCACCGTACTCGTAATCGCCCCGGGCGACGGCGAGGACGACCTCGTCGTGCTTGTCGAGGTAGCGGAACAACTGCTGGTCGAGGCGGTCGCCCTGTTTGCGCAGTTGCGCATCGATGGCCAGATAGCCGCAGGTGGACAGCGGCTGGGTAAGGGCAAATGTCTTCTTGCGGGCCGGCCTGGGCAAGGGCGTGCCGGCGCTGATCAGGGCGCAGGAATAGGTGGCTTCGCCGTTCTTTTCCAGGAAGTGGACCAGCGGTTCTGCCTGTGGATGGCTATCGCGCAGGCTGATGTAGGGCAGGGGGCCAAGGTAGGCGAGATCGATCTGACCGGTGCGGAAGTGTTCCAGGATTTCGGCGTAGGAGGTCGAGTAGCGGATTTCTATTTTTGCGCCCAGCTGCTTTTCGAGAAAATTGAGCATGGGCTTGAACTGCTTGACGACTTCTTCCGGCTGTTCCATCGGCAGTGGCGAAAAGTACAGCGTTTCCGCCTGTGCGCCGGAAATGGCCGTGAACAGGCAGGCCAGGGACAGAAACAGTCGGCAGGCAGGGCGGCCGAACCATTGCAGTGGGGCGTGCATTGCAATTCCCGCAACATCTTGAAGGGCATATTCTAGCCCGAAAAAACGGGCTTGACCCTTTGCAGGAGCAAGCCCGGATGTCTGCAGGCAGCGGCGACTCAGGCGCGGCTCTGGATTTCCTCGATATAGCCGAGCATGCCGGTACGGATGTTGCCGGCATTGCCTTCGTCGGTGTCGATGTGCATGGCCAGCCGGAAAGCCGGATTCACGCGGACGACGACGTCGCCGAAGATCAGCTCGCGCTCGCCCTCGACGCGGACGCGGACGACATAGTTGTCGCGCACACGGAAGCGCAGCGCGTCTTCCGGCGCCATGTGGATGTGACGCTGGGCGCAGATCACGCCGCGTTCGATGGTGGTGCTGCCGTACGGACCTTCGAGCGTCACCCCGGGGGTGCCGGCGAGGTCGCCGGACTGGCGGATCGGCGGCTGCACGCCGAGCTTGAACTGCTCGGTCATCGCAATCTCGACCTGGGTTTCCTTGCGCGTCGGACCAAGTACGCGGACCTTGGCGATCCGCCCCTTCGGACCGACCAGGTGTACCTGCTCTTCGCAGGCGTACTGGCCCGGTTGCGACAGTTCGTGCATTGGCGTCAGCTGATGGCCGGGCCCGAACAGCGCCTCGACATCGGCCTGCGACAGATGGACGTGGTGCGCCGAAATCTCGACCGGGATCGCCGGTGCCGCGTCGGCCTTGGCTTCCAGCAGCAATTCGTTGCGCTCGATGGCGCGCAGCGCCTCCCAGGCGACCAGGCGTTCGTCGTCATTGGCAACGACGAGGATCTTCACCGGCGAATCGTCGGCGGAAATGACAGCATGTGAATCGAACTTGCCGAGGTGGCGGTTCTTGTCCTCGTCGAGCTTGATGCCCATGTAGCCGAGGCCCTGACAGGCCAGGCTGCGCACCGTCGCGCTGGTTTCGCCGATGTCGCCGGTGAAGGCCAGCACGTCGATGCCACCCATTGCCGCCGTGTAGGCGCCGATGTTCTTGCGCACCTGATAGCAGAAGGCCTTGTGCGCCAGCAGCGCGCGGTGATGGCCTTCGGCGGCGGCGGCCTCGATTTCGTGGATATCGCTGGAAATGCCGGAGATGCCCTTCAGTCCGCTTTCGCTGTTGATCAGCGTCGACAGCTGTTCCGGCGTCATCTTGTGCTGTTCCATCAAATGGATCATCACTGCCGGGTCGATGCTGCCGGAACGGCTGGGCATGATCAGGCCGTCGGACGGCGTCATGCCCATCGTCGTGTCAACCGAACGGCCGTGGTCGATGGCGCACATCGAGGCACCGATGCCGAGGTGGCAGGAGACGATTTCCAGCTCGCCGAGCGGGCGCTTGAGTACTTCCGCCGACTTCAGCGAGACGTAGCGGTGCGAGGTGCCGTGGAAGCCGTAGCGGCGGATGCCGTGCTGCTTGTACAGGTCGTAGGGCAGGCCGTAGAGGTAGGCGTAGGGCGCCAGCGTCTGGTGGAAGGCAGTGTCGAAGACGGCGACTTGCGGCACGTTCGGGAAATGCTTGAGCGCGACGCGGATGCCGGCGACGTTGACCGGATTGTGCAGCGGCGCGAAGACAGCCAGTTCCTCGATGTCGGCGATCACCGACGGGGTGATGACGACCGAGCTGGAGAACTTGTTGCCGCCATGGACGACGCGGTGGCCGATGGCGGTGACGTCTTCCGGATGGAAGGTGAAAGCCGGGCCGAGCAGCGCGGTGGCTTCGCTCATCACCTTGAACAGGTCGGAGAGCTTGAACGGCGCGTGCTCCATGGTCTGACGCTGCGGACCGACCATCACCGTGATGCGGGCGTGCTGCTTGTCGGCGTTGTCGATGATGCCGTGGATGTCGGCGCCGCTCTCCTCGGTGTCGTAGATGCCGAAATGGATCTGGCTGATGCCGACGTTGAGCGCGACGACCTTGCCCGGCCGGTTGGTGGTCAGCGACAGTGCATAGGGGTCGTCGGATTTTGCCGCGCCGGCGCCGTTGACCGCATGATTGTCGGCACTCATCGCGCGGGTGCGATCGGCCAGCAGGCGCGACAGGTAAACGATGGCCTTGGGATTGCCGAGCACGTGGCTGGTGAACACGTCCTGCGGGATCATCAGCACGAAGCAGCGGTTGCCGGCGATGACGTCGGCGACGATGCGGTCGCCGGTCAGCACCGACATGATGCCGAAGACGTCGCCGGTGCCCAGTTGGGCGATCACCGTGCGGGTGCCGGTGTTGTCCGAGGTCGAGATTTCGGCGTGGCCGCTGATCATGACGCCGATACCATGGCCTTCGTCGCCGGTTTCGAGCATCGCCTCGTTACCTTCAAAGGTGGCCAAGCGTGACTTGATGACGATTTCCTCGACCTTGTCGGCCGGGAAACTGGCAAACAGGGGGACCTGTTCGAGGAAGAAACGTTTCAGATCGATTTCGCTCATGCTGTGCTCCGTGCTGTCAGGCAGTATTTTATGCTCGCAAGACTACCATTTTGTTGCGGTGCAGCAAAGACTGTTGGCAGTGGACTAAGTGAAATCCGCAATGACGCCCGATATCGTCGTGTCCCGGGTCAGCTCAGCACATAGTTTTCATCGGGGCGCGGTGGCGCCGCCGGGGTCTCGCCCAGCATCTCGCGCAGGCTGGCCTCGATGCCGGCGACGATGGCATCGAGCGCCAGGTCGTTGGGGGCGCGGCCGAACGGGTCCTCGATCTCGTCGCTGAGGGCTTCCAGCGCGAAGAAAGTGTAGGAAACGAAGCAGACGATCAGCGGCGTCATCAGTCCGATTGCGTCGACCAGGCCGAACGGCAGCAGCACGCAGTAGAGGTAGGACGAGCGGTGCAGGATCACCGAGTAGGTGAAGGGCAGCGGTGTATTGAGGATGCGCTCGCAACCGCCCATCGCCAGCGACAGTTCGTCCAGGTTCTGTTCCATGCTGTGGGCGAGGATGGGATCGAGCCGCCCGGCGGCGCGCTTTTCCCGCAGACCCTGCGCCAGCCAGAGCAGGATCAGGTTGGCCGGGTTGCGCGCCGGCGCGAGCCTGGCCGTCACTTCGTCCGGCAGCAGACCCTCCAGCCCCCGCTGGGCTGGGTCGCCGCGCAACTGGTTGCGCAGTGCGGCGGCAAAGGCGGCGATGCCGAGAATGAAAGGCCGGACATTGCTGCCCGGCGCCACGCAGGTCGAGGCCTTGCGGGCCAGGTTGCGGCTGTCGACGAGGATGCTGCCCCACAGCTTGCGTGCTTCCCAGTAACGGTCGTAGCTGGCGTTGATGCGAAAGCCGAGGAAGATCGCCAGGGCGACACCGATCAGCGAGAACGGGCTGGCGTTGAGCGGCACCTTCCAGTGAAACAGCTGGCCGTGCGCGGCGACCACCGCGCAGGCGACGGCGAAGACGAACAGCTGCTGCTGCAGGATCAGATGCACCAGCGAACCGCGTCGGACGAAAAGCAGGTACAGCCAGTGCGGCCGCGGACGGACGATCATCGCTTACATCGCTCCCTGGCGCAGGTAGCGCAGGTGCCAGCTCAACGCTTCTTCGAGCAGGTGCGGCGTCTGCTTGCCCGGGGAGTGGTCGAGGGCGCGCTTGTAGTAGTCGCTCAGCGCCGGCTTGAAGTGCGGATGCGCGCAGTTGTCGATGACCGCCCGCGCGCGCTGCTTCGGCGACAGGCCGCGCAGGTCGGCGAGGCCCTGCTCGGTGACCAGGATCTGGACGTCGTGCTCGGTGTGATCAACGTGCGAGGCCATCGGCACGATGCAGGAAATCTCGCCGCCGCGCGCCTGCGACGGGGTCATGAAGATTGACAGGAAGGCGTTGCGGGCGAAATCGCCGGAGCCGCCGATGCCGTTCATGATCTTGGTACCCATTACGTGCGTCGAATTGACGTTGCCGTAGATGTCGGCCTCGATCATCCCGTTCATCGCGATGACGCCGAGGCGCCGGATGATTTCCGGGTGGTTCGAGATTTCCTGCGGGCGCAGGATGATGTTGTTCTTGTAGCGGCCGAGGTCGGCGTTGAGCTCGGCCAGCGCGCCGGAGCTGAGCGAGAAGGCGGTGGCCGAGGCGCAGGTCAGCTTGCCCGACTTGATCATCTCGAGCATGCCGTCCTGGAGGACTTCGGTATAGGCGGTCAGGTTCTCGAACGGGCCTTGGTTGAGGCCGGCCATCACCGCGTTGGCGATGTTGCCGACGCCCGACTGCAGCGGCAGCAGATTGGCCGGCAGGCGGCCCTTCTTGACCTCGTGTTCGAGGAATTCGAGGATGTGCCCGGCGATCTTGCGCGAATTCTCGTCCGGCGCCGAGAACGCCGAGTTGCGGTCGGGGCTGTGCGTCTCGACGACGGCGATGACTTTGGCCGGGTCGCAGCGCAGGTAGGCTTCGCCGATCCGGTCCTGGGTGCGCAGCAGCGGAATCGGCTTGCGGTTCGGCGGCAATTGGGTGCCGTAGTAGATGTCGTGCATGCCCTCGAGTTCGGGGTTCTGCCAGGAATTGACCTCGAGGATGACCTTGTCGGCCTGGTCCAGCCAGGTCTTGTTGTTGCCGACCGACGACGACGGGATCAGCCGGCCGTCTTCGAGGATGCCGGCGACTTCGACGACGGCGATGTCGAGCTTGCCGAGGAAGCCGGACCAGACGAACTGGGCGACGTGCGACAGGTGGATGTCGATGTACTCCATCTCGCCGGCGTTGATCCGCTTGCGGCAGGTCGGGTCGGACTGGTAGGGCAGGCGCATCTCGACGCCGTCGACCATGGCCAGCGCACCGTCGAGGTCGGGCGCGGTCGAGGCACCCGTCCACACGCCGATCTTGAATTTCTTGCCGTAGATGTTGGCGTCCATGATCCGCTTGGCCAGCGCCGACGGCACCGCCTTCGGATAACCCGAGCCGGTGAAGCCGCTCATGCCGACGTTGACGCCGGATGGAATCAGACTGGCCGCTTCCTCGGCCGACATGATCTTGTTGCGCAGCTTGGCGCACTGGATGCGTGAGGATCCGCTGGGGTTCTGCATGGTGGTTATCGATCCTGGGGAAGAAAAAAAGGCCCGCACGAAGCGGGCCTCAAAAGCCCACAACTCAAGGGCGCGTGATGCTCAGAGGAGACTGAGACAAGGGGGGAATCCCGCCGGGGCGCCGGGTAGGGCGACAGGACTGGAAAAGCGGAGCCTTGAAGGCGGGTAGCATCGTGTTCCGGTTTTCTTGAAGTTGCGGGATTCGCTGGGGCGCAACGATAAGGGCTCCATTGCCGGCCGACAAACGACACTTTATGATGCGACAGGAAAGAAAAACTTAATCGTAAAAATGGCCTATCGACTTCCCCCATTGCCGGCATTGCGTGCCTTCGAGGCCGCTGCCCGCCACCTCAGTTTCAAGCAGGCGGCGGAGGAACTGCACGTGACGCCGGCGGCGATCAGCCAGCAGATCCGCCTGCTTGAAGATTATCTCGGTCTGCCCTTGTTCCGCCGGCTGACCCGGGCGATCGAGTTGACGCCGCAGGGGGCGGCGATGCTGCCGAAATTGCGCGAGGGTTTCGACTGTCTGGCGCTCGCCGTCGACCGCAGCCGCCAGGGTGGCGACGGGTCGCTGACCATCCACGCGCCGCCATCCTTTGCTTCGCGCTGGCTGGTGCCGCGCCTGCCGCGCTTCGGCGCGCTGCACCCGGGCATTGCGCTGCGCCTGTCGAGCGTTGCCGACAACGTCGACCGCCAGGGCGAAGCGGCAGTGCTCGACCTGCGCCCGGTCGATCCGCGCAGCGCTGCCAGTGAGCTGGCGATCCGTTACGGCACCGGCAACTATCCCGGGCAACGGGTGGAGAAGATGTTCGTGCCGGATTACGTGCCGGTGTGCAGCCCGCGCCTGCCGACGCCCGCCCGGCCGCTGGCGACGCCGGCCGACCTGGCCGGGCATGTGCTGATCCACGACGAAACCATCGCCGACCAGGGGCTGCAGCCGGACTGGACGCAATGGCTGGCTCTGGCCGGTATCGGCGGCATCGACGCCCGTCGTGGCCTGCGTTTTTCCAACGCGATCATGGCCGTCGAAGCCGCTCTCGACGGCCAGGGTGTCGCGCTGGTGCCCTTGCCGCTGGTCGAGGCCGATATCGCCGCCGGCCGTCTGTGCCAGCCGTTCGCGCTGAGCATGCCGTCACCGTATGCCTATTATCTGGTGATGCCGGAAGCGATGGCCGAACGGCCCGCCGTCGCTGCCTTCAGCGCCTGGATTCTGGCCGAAAGCGGGCGTTGACCGCAGCAGTCCGGCGTTTCATTCCGTTTGGTTGCTGCGAATGCGATGTGTTAGCATCGCCGGCGTTGGTGCTCGCGGCAGGATTCCTTTGCCGCGGTTCAACGGGAAGCTGGGGGAAGAAAGTCCTGCAGGACCGATTCTTCTAACCAGCGCTGCCCCCGCAACGGTAAGTGGACGGGTCGGGCCTTTCGGTTCCACCCTGCTTTCGTCTCTTGAGCCACTGGTGATGTGTTCGCGCATCATTGGGAAGGCGACGAAGGTTGTCTCCACCAGCCCGGATACCGGCCAACGAGGTGGACCAGTGAACAACCGGTCTGTAGTGCCAACAGGTCGACGGGGATGTCGACGACGGCGTTTTTTTTGGTATCCGACATGTTTACTTCCTTTTCTGGCGTCGCCCCCGCTGCGCGCCTGCTCGCCTGCGCATTCGCCGCCGGCACCTGCATTTCCTTCAACGCGCATGCCCACGGCACGCATACCCATGGGCACGGGACGGCGCGCCTGACGGTCGACGGTCCGGTCGTCGAGGTCAGTATCGATGTTCCGCTCGAAAGTTATCTCGGCTACGACTATCCGCCGCGCGGCGAAGCCCAGCAGCAGGTGTGGGATGCCTTCGCGGCCCGCGCCGGCAATCCGCTGAATTTCATCGAGCCGGCCGCCGAGGCGCGGTGCACGGTGACGGCAGCGAGCACGACGCCCGATATCGCCAAGGCAACGCCGGCGGTCGATATCAGCAACGTGGTCCTCGCCGTGACGTTTCATTGCGAACAGCCGGCGGCGCTGAAGTCCTTCTCGCTGCATGCTTTCCGCGATCATCCGGGCTTGAAGCAACTGCGCGTGCAGATGCAGTTGAATGGCCAGCGCAAGACGGTCACGGTGCGCCCGCGCTTCCCGGCCATCACGCTCTAAGGATCATCGCCCATGCTTGAAGCCGGTTTTCTGCAGTTGGCGCAGTGGTTGCTGACGCCCATTCTCGTGCTGCTTGCTGCAGCCTTCATTTACGCGCTCTGGATGGCCGGGATGGTGGCGATGGAAGCCTGGCAACGCCGCGGCAACCCGGCGTTTTCCAGCCTGCAGCTGGCGGCTGGCATGGATTTCGAGGAGCTTGAACTGCTCGCCCTGCGCCGGCTCGAACCGCTGCGCCTGCTCAGCCGGGTGACGCCGATGCTCGGTCTGATCGCCACGATGATTCCGCTCGGCCCGGCCTTGCAGGGTGTGGCCAGCGGCCAGGGCAACGCCGCCCTGTCGGTGTTCAGCAACGCCTTTGCCGGCGTCGTCCTGGCACTGGCGGCGGCAGCCATCGGGCTGGTCCTCTATTCGCTGCGCCGACGCTGGTTGCTGGCCGAACTGCTGGTCATCCGCAAGCGCCTGGGAGCGGGGCAATGAGCCTGAAACACTTCAGTATTTTCGAGGAAGACGACGATGATCCGATGCTGTCGTCGATCAACCTGGTCGACGTCTTCCTGGTGCTGGTCGTGGCGCTGATGGCTGCGGTCAACCTGTCGACGAAGCCGGAAAACGCCGCGGCTAACACGGCAAAATCGCCGGTGGAAATGGTCATTCGCGAGAATGGCCAGGAAATCCGCTACAAAGGTACCGGCAGCAGCGGCGAAGGCGATGGCGTACGCGCCGGCGTCGCCTACCGGCTGCGCGACGGCAGCATCATCTACGTACCCGAAGGCGAAGCCTCGCCGTCCGCCGCGGATTGATCCGCATGATTCATCGTCTTTTCCGGGCGCTGGCCATCGCCGCCCTGTGCTGCTGGGCGGTCGTGGCGCAGGCCCGGCAACTGCTGTGGCTGACTGCCGACATCACGCCGGCGGCGCGGACGGCCGTTGTCGAGCGGATGGCGGCGGAACAGGGCTGGCAAGTTCAGCACCTCGATCAGCCCTTGAACGACACGCCGGCGCTGACCGGCGAGCAGCGTGCCGCTCTGGCACAGGCGCTGCCCGGTGCCGACATGGTCTGGGTCGATGCGCCGCATGCGACGGCGAGAAGCCGCCTGGAAAAGCTGTTCGGCGAGCAGTTGACCGCATACGCGGCACGCCAGCCGCAACGGCTGGTGTGGATTGGCGCCGAAGCCGGCGGCGATCCGGCGGTGGACGACCTGGCCGGCCGTCTTGCCGGCTACCTGCGTTTTGGCGGCGAAGACAACATCCGCCATGCCTTCATGCTCGCCAGCGCCTGGCGGCAGCAACCACAAATCCCCGCTGCCGGACTCCTGCCCGGCCTGCCGCCGGCCCGGGCATGGCCGCAACGCGGCCTGTACCACCCGGACGCTGGCAGCTTTTTTGCCGATATCGGGCAGTTGACCGCATGGCAGGCGCGCCAGCCGCATTTGCGCGACTTGCCGGCCGTCGCGCTGCTCGTCCATCGCCACCATTTCGTCAATGCCGAAACCCGCTGGCTGGAACAGTGGCTGCGCCTGTTCGCAGCGCGCGGCATGTTTGCCTATGCAGTGTTCGGCCAGCAGCTTGACAGTCGCGGATTGGCTGACTTGCTCACACTCCCCAGCGGTGCGGCGCATCCGCGGGTATTGGTGCTGCACCAGCTGGCTTCGCAATCGAGCGCACTGCAGGCCCAGTTCGATCAATGGGGCGTGCCGGTGCTCGCCACCCAGCCTTACCGGCATGGCGACATCGCTGCCTGGGAAGCCGATCCCACCGGCCTGAAACTGTCCGATACGCCGTTCTACCTGGTGCAGCCGGAAGCCGCTGGTGCCGTCGATCCGCTGGTGGTCACCGCGCATGCCGATGGCGGCCGGCAGACACAGTTGATCCCGCGCCAGGCCGAGGCCGTCGCCGCCAAGGCCAGACGCCTGATCCAGCTGCGTGACACGCCGCCAGCGAAGAGAAAGCTGGTGGCGATGGTCTACAACTACCCGCCCGGCGGCAGCAATTTCGGCGCCTCCTTCCTCAATGTCCCGCGCAGCCTGGAAGTCGTCAGCGGCGCGCTGGCGCAAGCCGGCTACAACACGCAGCAGGTTGCCGAGGCGACCTGGATCAAGTCGCTGCAGCCGTTGCTCGGTGCTTATTACCCGGATGGCGATTTGCGTGCCTTGCTGGCCAACGATCAGGCGGCGGCCCTGCCGCTGCGCGATTACCTGGCCTGGTGGCAGGCCTTGCCGGCAGCGCAGCGGCGCCGGATCGAAAATGTCTGGGGCGCACCGACACGCAGCCGCTATCTGGTCGACTGGCAGGGCGAACCGGTTTTCGTCATTCCCCGGCTGCAGTTCGGCAATCTTGCCGTGCTGCCGCAACCGCCGCGCGAGGAAACCCTGCATCGCGGCCAGAATCCCTTCATGCATCGCAGCCGTCAGCCGCTATCGCATCACTACCTGGCGGTTTACCTGTGGGCCCGCCAGGCCGATGCCCTGATTCACTTCGGCACGCACGGCACGCAGGAATGGGCCACCGGCAAATCGCGCGGTCTCGATGTGCTCGACGATGCGTTGCTGCCGCTCGGCGATGTGCCGGTGGTCTATCCCTACATCGTCGATAACCTGGGCGAGGCGCTGACCGCGAAGCGACGCGGCCGTGCCGTGCTGGTCAGTCATCGTACGCCGGTCTTCGCCACCACCGGTCTGGCGGGCGGGATGGCGCAACTGCATGAACTGATGCACGAGTGGGCCATCGCCGACCAGGGGCCAACGCGCGAGGCCATCGGCGACCGGCTGACGACCCTGATTGTCGACAGCCGCCTGCACCACGACCTGAAATGGTCGGCTGAACGGGTGCGCGCCGAACTCGATCCCTTTCTCGAACTGCTGCATCCCTGGCTCGACCAGCTGGCCCACGGCAGCCAGCCGCAGGGCCTGGCGGTGTTCGGCCGGGCGCCTGATGAAGAGCTGCGCCGGCAGACCATACTCCAGTCGCTGCGCACACCGCTGCTCGACGCGCTGGGCGAGGACGTGGACGAAACCTTCCTGATGGATCACCGGCGGATCGCCGAATCGCGCCCGATGCAGTGGCTGAAGCTCGCCTTGCAGGACGCGGAAGCCGCCAGCCAGCTCGATCTGCGGCCGCAGCAGGCGGAGAACGCGGTGCCGAACCGCGCCGCCGTACACCGGATCGACCGCGAGGCACTGCTGGCGCTGGCCGAGCGGGCGCAGGAACTGGACCGCCTGCTGGCGACCGAGAACGAAATGCCGGGATTGCTGGCGGCGCTGGATGGGCGCTTCCTGCCGGCGGCTTATGGCGGCGACCCGGTGCGTAATCCGGAAAGCCTGCCGACCGGGCGCAACCTGACCGGTCTCGACCCAAGCCGGCTGCCGACCCGGCAGGCATACACCGTGGCCGAACTGATGTTCGACAACTGGCTGCAGACCTGGCGCAGCGAACATGGCGGCAAATATCCCGAGCGCCTGGCGCTGTCGTTGTGGGCCGGCGAAACCCTCCGCCATCAGGGCATCATGGAAGCGCAGGCGCTGGTCGCACTGGGCGTTCGCCCGGTCTGGGACAATGCCGGCCGGCCGCGTGGCGTGACGGTGATTCCGCTGGCCGAGCTCGGTCGACCGCGCGTCGATGTGCTGCTCAGTGTCACCGGCTCCTACCGCGACCAGTTTCCGGCACTGATGGCGCTGGTCGACACGGCCATCGCCGAGGTCAGCCATGCCGAGCCGGCAGGTGCGGTGGCCCGCCACAGCCGGGACGTTGCCCGCGAACTGGCTGCTCAGGGCGTACCGGCCAAGCTGGCCGGACTGATCGGGCAGGCCCGCGTTTTCGGCAATCCCGTCGGCGACTACGGGACCGGCATCGACGCCGCCGTGCAGGACGACGGTTTGCGGGTGCGCGATGCGCGCCTGGGCGAATTGTTCCTGCAGCGGATGAGCCAGCCTTATCTCGGTGGCGTGCCGGTCGACGGCGTCAGCACGGCGGTGGCCGCCCGCTCGCTGGCCGCCGGCTTGCGCCGGACCGACGCGGCCTTGCTGTCGCGGACCTCCAACCTGTACGGCATGGCCAGTTTGGACGACCCGTTCCAGTATCTCGGCGGCTTGGCCGCCGCCGCGCGCAGTGCCGGGCGCCAGGAAGCGCTGCCGCTGTACGTGAACCAGTTGCAGAACGCCGATGAACCCTTCACCCAGAGCGCGCAGCAAAGCCTGGCGCTGGAAATGCAGGCGCGTTACCTGCATCCCGGCTGGGTCGAGGCCTTGAAGAAAGAGGGCTACGCCGGTACTTTGCAGGTACTGAAGGCGGTGCAGAACAGCTGGGGCTGGCAGAGCGTCACCGACGGCATGGTGCGCGAGGACCACTGGCAGGGTTTCTACGATGTCTATGTCCGCGACAGTCACGGTCTCGATGTGCCGGCCTGGTTGCGCAGCCATCCGCAGGCCTATGCCCAGACGCTGGAGCGCTTGATCCAGGCGCAACGTCAGGGCCACTGGTCGCCGGACCTGGCGACGCGCCAACAACTGGCCGGCCTGTACGACGAACTGACCAAGCAGGCGCCGCTGGCGCAGGAACTCGCTGGCGTCCGCCAGTGGGTTGACAAGGTGCTCGACAAGTCGCGCCCGGTGCGGCAAACCGAAAAGGGAAAAAACGCCGGTGTGGTGCTGGCCAATGGCGGCGCAATCCTGCCGGTGAGCAGCCCGGCGCCGGCGAATGCCGCAACGCCGGCAAACGCCTACGTGCCGGTCCGCGGGCAAGTCCTGAGCCGGGTCGAGCGCCAGAGCGGGCAGGAAACCATGACCTGGCTTGGTCTGTTGCTGATCCTGCTGGCGGTCACTGGTGGGGCCGTGCAGCAATGGGAGCGTGGCCGCCGACGCTGACCGCGCTCATTGGTGGTGGCAACTGCGGGCGGTGCCCAGCCCGAAGAAACAGGCGGGGAAGGATGCGCAGAACCGGGTCGGATTCATACCGGGCTGGATCAGGCTTGTGCAATGTTATAACATTGCAATTTGCTGAGCCTTCCGCTCTGGTTCTCATCGGCATCGATCCGTGATTCATTCGCGTTACCTGTTTCTCGTCCTGTGTTTTTGCATGGCTCAGTGGATTGCGCTCGAGCATGCCTGCTCACACGTGTACGACGAACCGGCAAATGTTGTCGAGCGCTGCGAGCAATGCTTGGCCGGCGGCTCATTGGGGGCGGTGCTGCCAACGTTGCTGGCAGTGCCGATTGCGCCGCTACGGCATTTCTTGGTTGCGCAGAAGTTGCCGACAGGTCGTCTGGCGCTGGTTTCGCCGATCCCGACGCAGCGCGGTCCGCCTGTGTCCTGAAATTCCCCGTTTTCAGCGTGTTGACCGCAGCATTTTCTGCTGCGTTCAAGCCTTTCGGTGTTTCAGGAGAATCATGATGTTGAAGAAACCTATTGCCATGGCTGTGCTGGCGGCGCTTTCCTGCGCCGTGCAGGCAGCAGACGATGCTGATCTGGCGGCCATCCGCAGCCAGATTGAAGAATTGAAGAAGAGCTACGAGCAGCGGATTGCCAGCCTTGAGGAGAAGCTGGCCAGGACCCAGGCGGGTTCGGCGGTGAATCGTTCGGACAAGCCGGCAGTTGCCGATCAACTGCTCCCGGGAAAGGCCAGCGGGTTCAATCCCGAGGTATCGCTGATCCTGCAGGGGCGCTACAAGTCGATGAAGGATGTTGCCGAGCGCGGCATCACCGGTTTTGTTCCGGCCGGTGGGCATGCGCATGAAGATGGTGGCATCAAGGGGATTTCGAAGCGCGGCTTCTCGGTCGATCATACCGAGCTGATGCTGTCCGCCAACGTCGATCCCTACTGGCGTGGTCAGGCCATTCTGGCGATTGCGGATGGCGAGGTCGAAGTCGAGGAAGCCTGGGTCCAGTCGCTGGCGATTGGTCATGGGGTCGGGCTCAAGGCCGGACGTTATCTTTCCGGTATCGGTTATCTCAATGAGCAGCATCCACATGCCTGGGACTTTGCCGATGCGCCGCTGATGTACAGCGCGCTGTTCGGCGAGCACGGCAGTTACGCCCAGGATGGCGTCCAGTTGAAATGGCTGGCGCCGACATCGATGATGCTCGAGTTCGGTGCGGAAGTCGGCCGTGGTGCCAATTTCCCCAGCACCGACCGCAACGGCAATGGCATTGGCGCCAGCGCCATCTTCGCGCACATCGGCGACGATGTCGGCGTCGCCAATAGCTGGCGGGCAGGTCTCTCGTACCAGCGGACACGGGCCCGCGGGCGCGAGGCCGAGGTGCATGACGCCAACGATGTTCATGGCGAAGCTTTGTTCTCCGGCGAGAGCAAGACCTGGCTGGCCGATTTTGTCTGGAAATGGGCGCCGGACGGCAATCCCAAATATCGCAACTTCAAGTTCCAGGGCGAATACTTCAACCGGCGCGAATCCGGTGACATTGGCTGTGAATCCGACGAAGCCGGCGCGGCTTGCAGCGGTGTCCGCGATCTTTATCGCAGCCGGCAGTCGGGCTGGTATGCCCAGGCGGTATATCAGTTCACGCCGAACTGGCGCGCCGGCGTTCGCTACGACCGCCTGAATTCCGGCAGCACGAAAATCGGTGCCAACGCGCTGGCCGAAATCGGCAACGAGAACGCGATGTTCAAGGATTTCCGCCCAAGCCGGGCATCGCTGATGGTCGATTACGGCTGGAGCGAGTTCTCGCGTGTCCGTCTGCAGTACGCCCGCGACAGGTCGATGGCCGGTATTACCGACAACCAGGTGACCGTCCAGTACATCATGAGCCTCGGCGCTCATGGCGCGCACAAATTCTGAGGCCGGCGATGCGTAAATTGATCTCTTTTGCGGCGCTCGGGCTGGTTTGCCTGCCCGCCTGGGCCGCCCTCGAAGTTTTCGCGACAGTGCCGGAGTGGGGCGCGCTGACCCGGGAAATCGGTGGCGACAAGGTGAACGTCTACACCGCGACCACCGCCTTCCAGGATCCGCACCGGATCGACGCCCGACCGTCGTTGCTGGCACGGGCGCGACGGGCGCAACTGGTGGTGGCCAACGGCGCCGAACTGGAAACCGGCTGGCTGCCGGTGGTCCTGCGCGAATCCGGCAATGCCTTGATCCAGCTGGGGCGCGACGGCTATTTCGAAGCGGCAGCGCAGGTCGTCCGCCTGGACGTGCCGAGCGTCCTCGACCGGGCACAGGGCGACGTGCATGCGGCTGGCAATCCGCATGTCCATCTTGATCCGCGCAACGTGCTCAAGGTCGGTCAGGCACTGGCGCAGCGTCTGGCCCGGGTCGATCCGGACAATGCCGGGATCTATCAGGCCAATCTCGCTGCCTTCAGCGGCCGCTGGCAGGCGGCGATCGGGCGCTGGGAAACGGCGGCGGCACCATTGCGCGGCGTGTCGGTGGTGGTGCATCACCAGTCCTTCGCCTACCTGACGCACTGGCTCGGCATGCAGGAGGTCGGCGCGCTGGAACCGAAACCCGGCATCGAGCCGAGCAGCGGTCAGTTGACCGCGCTGCTGCAAAGCCAGCAGACACGGCCGGCACGCCTGGTGCTGCGTACCGCCTACCAGCAGGATGGTCCGAGCAACTGGTTCGCAGCCAAGGCCGGCATTCCGGCGTTGATGCTGCCGTTCACGGTCGGAGGTTCGGCGCAGGCGAAAGACCTGTTCGGCCTGTTCGATGACAGCATCGACCGCTTGCTGAAGGGGCTGCGTTGACTCAGCCGCTGTTGTGCCTCACGGGGCTGGTTGCCGGCTGGCAGGTGCCGGCGACCCGGCCCGTCGATCTGGCGGTCGCGGCTGGCCGGATCGTCGGCCTGACTGGTGCCAACGGTGCCGGCAAAAGTACGTTGCTGGCAGCGATCGCCGGTCGGGCGCGGGTTTTCTGCGGTCAACTGGAGAAAAAGCCGGATTTGCGCATTGGCCTGCAGACGCAGGATGTGCCGCCGCTGTCCGGACTGCCGCTGTCCGGTCGTGACCTGCTGGCGCTCACCGCTGCCAGTGCCGACGGTTTGCCGCCGTGGCTGGCCGATTGTCTGGATCGCCGGCTTGACCGCCTGTCCGGTGGTCAGCGGCATTACCTGGCCTTATGGGCTGTTTTGCAGGCGCCGGCCGAACTGCTGCTGCTCGACGAACCGACCAACAACCTTGATGCGCAAGGCGTCCGCCATCTGGCGCAGGCCTTGCGAACCCGGGCCGATGCCGGCTGCGGCATCCTGCTGATCAGTCACGACGCCGGATTCGTCAATGGCGTCTGTGACGAAGTGATCGTCGTGGAGGCCCCCGATGTGGTCTGAACTGTTTCTGACGCCCTTCCTCGCCGGCCTGTGCCTGGCCGTGCTGCTGCCGCTGGTCGGCTGCTACCTGCGCCTGCGCGACGAGTGGCTGGCGGCGCTGGCCTATTCACATGTCGCCGCTGGTGGTGCGCTGCTGGCGATGCTCGCCGGCTTGCTGCCGCAGGCCGGTGGTCTGCTTGCCGCTGCTGCTGCCGGGCTCGGCAAGCAGGCGCTGCTGGGACGTTTGCCCGGTGGCGCGCTGTTCCCGCTGTTGCTGCTGGCCGGCTGGGCCTGCAGCATGCTGGTCGCTGTCAATCATCCGCTGGCCGAACGTGTCGGCAGCGCGTTGTTTGATGGCCAGCTGTATTTTGCCGACGCTCGCCAGTTGCTCTGGCTGTTCGCCGGCAGTGCGATCTGTTTGCTGGTGTTGCGTCGTCTTTCTGCCAGCTTGTTGCTCAGCCAGCTCTACCCTGACCATTTTCGCCTGCGCGGCGAACGTGTCTGGCCGGTGCATGGTGGCTTCGACTTGCTGGCCGCGCTTGCGCTCGCTTTGGCGACGACGACACTCGGCGTCATGGCCACCTTCGCGCTGGTCTTCGTGCCGCCCTGGCTGGCCTTCCGCCGTGCCCGGAGCTGGCGCCGGTCCTTGTCGCTGGCCGTTGCCATCGGCGTCGGCGGCTACATTGCGGCGTTCGCGCTGGCGCTCTGGCTGGACCAGCCGTTCGGGCCGGTACTTGGCTTGCTGATGGTGCTGTTCGGCTTGTCCTGAAGCACCCGCCAGGGGCTCAGCCCTTGACGTGCAGTCCGCATTCCTTGGATTCTGGATTCTCCCACCACCAGCGCCCGGAACGAACGTCCTCACCGAGCGAGATGGCGCGGGTGCAGGGGGCGCAGCCGATGCTGGGGTAGAACTTGTCGTGCAGCGCGTTGTAGGGCACGCCGTGTTGCTTGATGTAGGTCCAGACTTCCTTCTCGCTCCAGTCGGCGAGCGGGTTGAATTTTTCCAGGCCGTTGCCTTCGTCGTATTCGCGCGTCGCGAGGTTGCCGCGGGTGGCGGCCTGTTCGGCGCGCATGCCGGTGATCCAGGCGCGTTTGCCGGCCAGTGCGCGCTTCAGCGGTTCGACCTTGCGCGCGTAGCAGCAGGCCTTGCGCAGCGTTACCGAGGCGTAGAAGGCGTTGATGCCGTGGTTGCGCACGTAGCTTTCGACTTCCTCGGCCTGCGGGAAATAGATCTTCAATTTCAGGTCGTAATGGCTGTCGACCGCAGCCATCAGGTCGTAGGTTTCGAGCGGCAGACGGCCGGTATCCAGGCTGAAGATCTCGATCGGCAGGCCGGCCTTGACGATCAGGTCGGTCAGTACCATGTCCTCGGCGCCCAGGCTGTTGGCGAAGGCGGCGGGCGACCAGCTGCCGGCGATGTCGGCGAGCAGGGCCCGTGCCGTTTCAGCCTTGGCGGCGGTGCTGGCGGCGAGTTCGGGCGTGATGTTGAGCAGGGCTGGGGTCATGGCGATCTCAGGCGCGGCGGCGGAAATAGGGTTCGGGCTGGTCGGTCGAAGCCTGGTAGGCGTCGCTGAACGTGGTGAAACCTGCGCTGACGGCGTAGTCCGGGTTCTTGCCGGCCTTCAGCGCCCAGGCGTCGAAGCCGACGCGTTTCAGATAGTACAACTGGTCGTGCAGGATATCGCCGACCGCGCGCAGTTCGCCCTGATAGTGGTAGCGCTGGCGAAGCAGGCTGGCGGTGGTGTAGCCGCGTCCGTCGACGAACTTGGGGAAATTGACGGCGATAACGACGAAGTAGTCGAGGTCGTCGGCCACGTCCTCGACGCGTTCGTCGGGTTGCAGCAACAGGCCGATGCGCTTGTGGCAGGAGATGATTTCGTTCTTGCGGGCGCGCCAGACGGCGAGCGGGAAGATCACGTCACCGGCCGGCAGGGCAATGGTTTCCGCCGTTTCGTCCGGGCCGGTTTCCAGGATTTTCCAGGTGTCGACCGCAACAGTGGCCTGCTTGATCAATTGGGACATTACGCGGCCTCCTTGGCTGCAGTCTTGGCCTTGCCGTGGGCGCGGCCTTCGTAAACGCGGTTCTTGAACGGGTCGATGCCGATGCGGTCGAGGGTGTCGAGGAAGCGTTCGTCGGGATGACGGTTTTCCAGGTAGACCTGGATGATCTTCTCGACCACGTCCGGCATTTCGCCGGCCGAGAACGACGGGCCGATGACCTTGCCGAGCTTCGCGTCGTTGCCCTGGCGGCCGCCTAGCGTCACCTGGTAGAACTCGTCGTTGTTCTTGTCCACGCCGAGCACGCCGATGTGGCCGACGTGGTGGTGGCCGCAGGCGTTCATGCAGCCGGAGATGTTGAGGTCGATCTCGCCGATGTCGAACAGGTAGTCGAGGTTGTCGAAACGCTGCTGGATGGCGTTGGCGATGGGGATCGACTTGGCGTTGGCGAGGTCGCAGAAATCGCCGCCCGGGCAGCAGATGATGCCGGTCAGCAGACCGATGTTCGGCGTCGCCAGGCCGGCGGCCTTGGCCTGCTGCCAGACTTCGTACAGGTCGGACTGGCGGACGTCGGCCAGGATGATGTTCTGTTCGTGGCTGATGCGCAGTTCGCCGAAGCTGTAACGGTCGGCCAGGTCGGCAACGCTGTCCATCTGGTCGGAGGTGATGTCACCCGGGGCGATGCCGTGCTGCTTCAGCGACAGCGTCACGGCGGCGTAGCCCGGCACCTTGTGCGCATGCGTGTTGCGGTCGACCCAGCGGGCGAAGGCTTTTTCGGCGGCCATTTTTGCCGTGAAACCGGCGTCGACCGCAGCATCCGGCGTGTAGGCCGGGGCGGTGAAATGCGCGGCGACGCGGTCGTATTCGGCTTGCGTGATGGTCGCCGGGCCGTCCTGCAGGTGCGCCCATTCGGCTTCGACCAGCTTGCTGAATTCCTCGACGCCTAGCGCTTGCACCAGGATCTTGATGCGTGCCTTGTAGGCGTTGTCGCGGCGGCCGAAGCGGTTATAGACACGGAGGATCGCCTCGCAGTAACCGAGGATGTGCTGCCAGGGCAGGAAGTCGCGCACCACCTGGCCGCGGATCGGCGTGCGGCCGAGGCCGCCGCCGACGATGACGGTGAAACCGACGACGCCGTCAACGACCTTCAGGTGCAGGCCGATGTCGTGGAACCAGGTGACCGCGCGGTCTTCCTCGGTGCCGGAAATGGCGATCTTGAACTTGCGCGGCAGGAAGGCGAATTCCGGGTGGAAGGTGGTCCACTGGCGGAGGATCTCGGCCAGCGGGCGCGGGTCGATGATCTCGTCGGCAGCGACGCCGGCGAACTGGTCGGTGGTGATGTTGCGCAGGCAGTTGCCCGAGGTCTGGATCGCGTGCATGTCGACTTCGGCCAGTTCGGCAAGGATGTCGGGCACGTCGGTGACCTTCGGCCAGTTCAGCTGCAGGTTGTGGCGCGTCGTGAAATGGCCGTAGCCGCGGTCGTACTTGCGCGCGACCTGGGCCAGCTGGCGCAGCTGGGCCGCATTCATCATTCCGTACGGCACGGCGATGCGGAACATCGGGGCATGGCGCTGGATGTACAGGCCGTTCTGCAGGCGCAGCGGGCGGAACTCGTCGTCGGTCAGTTCGCCGGCCTGCCAGCGGCGGACCTGGTCGCGGAATTGATCAACACGTTCATTGATGAGCTGGCGGTCGATGGCGTCGTAGCGGTACATGCGTTTCCTCGGTGGCCGCGCACAGGCACGGCAATAGCTTGAGGGATGCATCGTAACGGGCGATGATTGAATCAAAAAGAATATTGCGTTAGATTGTTATCGTATTTTGTTATTAAGCCATTCATGAAACTCCAGCAACTGCGCTACATCGTCGAAATCGAACGCCAGGGACTCAATGTCTCGGAGGCGGCAGAGGTGCTGTACACCTCGCAGCCGGGCGTGTCCAAACAGATCCGCTTGCTTGAGGACGAGCTCGGCATCGCCATTTTCGAGCGCAGCGGCAAGCGCTTCACCGGCATTACCGAGCCGGGCAAGGTGGTGCTGGAGATCGCGGCGCGCATCCTGCGCGAGGCGGAAAACCTGAAGCGGGCGAGCGCCGAATTCTCCAGCGGCGATTCCGGCAAGCTGGTGCTGGCGGCGACGCACACGCAGGCACGCTACGCGCTGCCGACGGTGGTCCGCGATTTCGTCGCCCGCCACCCGAACGTCAAGCTCGAGATGCACCAGGGCAACCCGGTCCAGATCGCCGACTGGGTGGCGTCCGGCGACGCCGATGTCGGCATCGCCACCGAATCGCTCGATCAGCACGCGCAACTGGTGTCCTTCCCGGTGCAGCAGTGGTCGCATTGCGTGATCGCCCCGGCCGGCCATCCGATCCTCGCCAGCCAGCCGCTGTCGCTGCAGGAACTGGCGCGCTGGCCGCTGATCACCTACGACGCGGCATTCACCGGCCGCTCGCGGATCAATCGCGCCTTCGAGCGCCTGGAAATTACCCCGAACATCGCGTTGACCGCACTCGATGCCGACGTGATCAAGACCTACGTCAGCCTTGGCCTCGGCCTCGGCATCATCGCCAAGCTGGCTTTCGACGCCCAGCGCGACGCCGGCCTGGTGGCGATCGACGCCGCTCACCTGTTCGAATCGAACACGACGCGGCTGGCGGTGCGCCGCGGCAGCTACCTGCGCCGCTTCGATTACGATTTCATCGAACTGTTCGCGCCGCACCTGAACAAGCGCGTCATCGAAATGACGCTGCTGGGTGGCGGCGAGGCCTGGCAACTGTAGTTCAGCGGCGCCCGGCGTAATCGCGCCACGGCTGCATGCGCGGCGCCTCGTCGCGCAGGATCAGCATCGGCGACGAGAACGGCGCCAGGCGTTCGAGGAAGTCGAGCAGCTCGAGGACGATCGCGTTGCGGAAGAATTTCGTCGCCGGGATTTCCAGCCAGATCCGGTCGGCGAAGGCCAGCAGGTCGTGGTGCCAGTCGCCGTAGCCGTCGCCGTTGCGGTCGAAGCCCTGATAGTCATCCCAGTAGTTGCCCCACCAGCGGTCGTCCATCGGGTCGCCGTCGCCGACGACGCTGACCGGCCACAGATTGTTGCGGAAGGTGTTGGCGACCGCGACGTGGCCGCCGAGCGCGCCGTAGAAATAGATGCCGGTGAGATTGTGGGCAATCAGGTTGTTGACCAGAACGATGCGGTTGTACGGGTCCATCGGGGAGTCGGCCATGATGCCGTGGGCGCAATGGACGATCTCGTTGTCGACGACGATCGCCGCCGAGGTTTCCTTGAGCGCGATGCCGGTGCCGGAGGCGTCCATCGCGTGCAGGATGCGGTTGCCGCGGATCAGCAGTTCCTCGGAGTTGAGCGCGATGATGCCGGTCGAGTTGTTTTCCAGATGATTGCGGTCGACGACGCTGCGATGCGAAAAAAGGAAATTGAAGGCGCGCCGGCTGTCACTGATGCGGTTGCCGGTGAAGCGGTTGTCCGGTGAGTTGCTGACGGTGATGTCGCGGATCTGGCGGATGTCGTTGTCCTCGATCCGGTTGCCGGTGCTGTACCAGATGCGCAGGCCGTCGCCACGGTCGGCGGAATCGGCACCGCGCGAGCGGATGCGGTTGCGGCGGATGATGCTGTCGCCGCCGCGGTGCAGCGAAATGCCGAAGAGCACGTCGTCGATGCGGTTGTCTTCGATCAGCAGCTCGCGGCCTTCGGCCATGATCGCGCCGTCGATGGCGTCGTGCGAGTCGCCGCTGTGGCGCAGGTGCAGGCCGCGCAGCGTGACCCGGTCGGCCTTGATGGTGAGCACGCTGCCCTTGCCGCCGCCATCGATGATCACCTGGCCGTTGCCTTCCAGCGTCAGCGGCCGGTCGATCACCGCCGGCCCGGTGTAGGTGCCGGGCGGCAGGCGCAGCACGCTGCCCGGCCGGGCCAGGTCGATCCAGGTCTGCAGGGCGCCGCTGGCGGCTGCCGGCATGACGCAGCAGAGCAGATGAAGGGCGAGGAGAATTCGGGTGCGCATCCGGTGCCTATTTCAGCACCGGTGCCTGGCTTGCGCCTGAATCTGGATCAAGTTTTGCCGCACCCGGCGCAAACAGGCCGGGCGGTCGACATGGTCAGCGTTTGGGATCGGCCAGCTTGATCGCCCGGGCCTTGATCCGCTTGAAGGCGGCGTTGTCCGTGACGCTGTTGGCCTCGTAGGCGGCGAAACGCTCGCCCATGACCTTGTCGAGCTGCTGCAGACGATCCTGCGGTGACGGGTGGGTCGAGAACAGCAACTCGAAGCCGCTGCTGCCGGCCTTGCTGGCGTACAGGTTGATCACCCGCGGCAGGCCGTAGGGGTCGTAGCCGGCGCGGGTGGCGTAGACGACGCCGAGGCGGTCGGCATCGTATTCATCGCCCTTGTCGAGGCCCGATGAATACATGTTCTGGGCCAGGTTGGCGAGCGGCTCGGCGGCCAGTTCAGCCCCCTTGCTGCTGGACGATGTTTTTACCTGGGTGGCTGCCAGATTGAGGAGGGCGCCGCTGGTGTCCTTCTTGCGCATGGCGATGAGGTAATGGCGCTGGATCACATGCGCCATTTCATGGGCCATGACGCCAGCCAGTTCGGACTCGTTGTCAAGCTCGCGCAGCAGGCCCTTGGTGACGAAGATGTAGCCATCCGGCGCTGCGAAGGCATTGACGTTGCTGCTGTTGATGACGCCGAAGCGCCAGTTGATGTCGCTGCGGCCGGTTTGCTGGGCGAGCCAGCCGCCGAGCTGGTTGACGTACTGCATCATTTCCCGGTCGGGGACCAGCGGCGCGGCGCCCAGCAGCATCGAAGCCGAAGCATGTCCGATCCTGGCTTCATCGGCCGGCGTCGCGGCTGGCTTGGCGAGTGTGCCGGCGACTGAGGTGACGGCAGTGACGGTTTCGTCGGTGATGCCGGCACGGCGCAACTGTTCGGTGCATCCGCTGGCAAGAACGACGAGCGCAGTGGCGAGAATGATTTTTTTCATGGTCGGTTCTCCGCGTCTCAGGGGTTCTGTTCAGGCACGTCGCGGGCGTTCAGCTTGCGCGTGGCAGCAAATTTGTTGATCTGTGCCGGTTTGCTGCGGAAGGTGTCGAGCTTGGCGACTTCTTGCGGATTCGGTTGGGCTTGGGCAATGTCTTCCTTGGACAGCCCCTTGACGCCGGTTGTCGCCGTACTCTTGGT
>Ga0209066_10000964_pt1 | contig 39715 bp, 21 predicted proteins | sample All_14_2_FD_187198 | JGI IMG/M metagenome (GOLD analysis project Ga0209066, IMG submission 187198) | Freshwater microbial communities in response to fracking from Pennsylvania, USA - Allegheny Zone_MetaG_DW_15 (SPAdes) (version 2) ... | reverse complement strand
CGGCCGGATCACTGTCCGAGACATCGTCCAGCCCGGGGAGCTGGTCTCCCTGTGGCGTCACGGGAGTGCCATACACTGTGCCCACGTTGGTCACATCGGCGGAAACGGTCGTGGTCGCGGTCAGGTTCGTCTCTTCGCCGGGGCCCAACAGCCCGCTGACCATCCCAACCGGACCGAGCTTATCGTCCGTCACAGCCAGTTCTTTGAGCCACGTGTTGCCTATGTTCTTGACGGTATAGGTATAGGTCACGCTGCCCGCCCCAGCCATTGTATAGACCTGCCCATCCGGGGCCGTCCCTGCGGTTTTAACAAGGCTCACCGCAGGCTGCGGCAACCATATTCCGGCATCGAGGGTCAGGTTGGTCATCCCTTCATCCAGCGTCACCGCGGGCGTCAGGGACGTTTCCGGATCCGCATCGCTGTCGACCGCATCGTCGTCCTCTTCGTGAGAGGGGCTGAGCACATACCCGGAAGGCACGGTGAACCGGACCGCGTACGTGCCCGGCAGAAGGTTCGAGAACCGGTACCCGCCGTTCGCATCCGTGACGGCAACCGCCCCCAACTCGGTCCCTCCTCCATCGCACAACCGTACCGTCATCCCCGCGACGCCGGCCTCGCCCGCATCCTGCAGACCGTTCGCGTTGGCGTCGAGCCAGACAAAGTCGCCGAGTTCCGCCAGCCGCTTCACGCGCACAACCGCGTCATCCGTGTCCGTCACTGAGGAGAGCCCCGTGAGCGTTTGCCCGGCCGGCGAGCAGGGAACCGCCGTGACGGTTCCCACGTTCGTCACATTGGCCGAAACCAGAGCCACCGTCGAAGTCAACGTCGCCGACGCAGACGGAGCCAGAGGCCCCTGAACCAAGCCGATGGCGCCGATCTTGTCGTCCGTCACGGTCAGGTTCTTCAGCCACGTGTTGCCCGTATTCTGAATCTGGAACGTATACGTCACGGGCCCGGCCACATCCAACGTGTAGACTTCGCCGTCCGGAGCCGTGCCGGCCAACTTGACCAGACGGACAGCGGGAACTGGGTCGGGCGGCATCCGGTTCTTCACCGTATGCGTGCCGCTCCCGCCACCGCTCGTGAAATCGCCAAGGCCCGCTTCGCACGTCCAGCCTTCGGGCAGCCCGGATTCCGTCACGGTAAAGGGGGCTCCCGCCGGAATCATCAAGGCCGGGGCGACGTAAGAGCCAAACCCAGGGCCGTCGCCACTCGCGTTATCACCCGACTTGATCCAAACGCCGACAATCGCTTTGCCCTCATGCGCGCCGGTCCCGGCGAACGTGCCCGTATACGCTGAGAGTCCGTCATACTTCTGCTCCGCGCCATCCGCAAACTTCAGGACGACATTCGACAGCGCCTTCGTCGAGTTCGCCGTCACCGTCCGCGCGACGTTATCGAACGTCGCGCTGACCGCGTCCGGCCAAGCCGAGCCCGCGCCCTCGGGCTTCAGCACGGCGGAGGTGATCACCGGGTTTGCCGCTTCGCCGGCCGGAAAGACGAGCGTCACCCAGGCGAGGGGGTTGGTGGCCGCGATCGTCACCGTCGTCGAAAGCAGCGGCGGAGTCGCCATCCGCTCGCCGTCGGCATCGTACCACTCCTTGACGACCACAACCTGCTCGTGGTCGGGCGGCGGCAGCACGGCCACCACGGCATCATCGGCGTCGGTCACCTGCGCGGGGCCGGCGACCGGGCCGCCCGCCTGCGTGCACGGCGTCGCGACAACCGTCCCCGTGTTCGTGACGCCTGCAGAAACCATCGCGTCGACGCGCAAAACCGCCGAAGCGCCCGGCGCAAGAGGCCCTGCCACCGCTCCGATGGCACCGAGCTTGTCGTCCGTCACCGTCAGGTCTTTCAACCAAGTGTAGCCGGTGTTGCTCAGCGTGTAGGTGTAGGTCACGAGGTGCGCGCCGTTCAGCGGATAGACCTCCCCGTCCAAAACCGTACCCGCAGTCTTGACCAGGTTGACGGCCGGAGTCTGGCTCTGGGTCATCTGGTTCCGGACCGTATGCGTGCCGCTGCCGCCGCTGCCCGTGAAGGTTCCGAGGCCCGCCCCGCAAGACCACCCGTCCGGCAGCCCGGTTTCCGTCACCGTAAAGGAAGAGCCTGCCGGGGCCATCAGGGCGCGGCCCACATAGACCCCATACCCGGAGCCGTCGCCGCTTTTGTTGCTGCCCGATTTGATCCAGACGCCGATCACGGTTTTGCCCGCGTTCGCGCCCGTGCCGGAGAACGTTCGCGAATATCCGGAAAGACTGTCGAACTTCTGCTCGGCGCAGTCTTCGAACAGCAGAACCACATTGGAAAGCTCTTTGGTGGAGTTCGCCGTGACGCTGGTTCCGCTGTTGAAGATCGCGCTGACCTCCGCCGGCCAAGCCGAGCCTGCGCCGTCCGGCTTCAGCACCGCGGACGTCAAGATGGGGTGCGCCGTGTCGCCGGCCGGGTAGATGACCCGCAACCAAGCCTTGGCGCCGGTCAGGGTAATCGTCACCGTTTGCGACAAGGCGGGCGGCGCGCTCAGCTTGTTCCCGGCGGCATCATACCACTCCTTGAGGAGGGTCACGGTGCCGTAAGCCGCGCTCTTCGCACAGTTGTCCTGAAACGTGGTGCTGTCCTCGCCCGCTGAAACAAGGGGCAAGAGTCCCGAAAGGGTGAGCGCCAAAAAAGACTTTGCGAACATTGATCCTGCTCGATGATTCATGCCAAGCCTCCTGAGCCCACGCGCCTCCGCCACTCATTACGCAACCGTATTATAGGGATAAAAAAACCGCATTCCCTAAACAAAATCGGCATAACACGGATTTAAAGTTCATTATTTATACCGTATTTGCTGGTCTTTGTCACGCCTCTCGGGGTTGAGGTCCATTCAGCGGCCGCCTTTTCGGACCACAAGAACCCTCAACTTAGAGCATATCCGAACTCAGGAAGTTGAGAAAATTGCCCCGCAACCGGAACCCCTGCTCTGATGTCAGGGCCGGGTCACTTGCCGAAAGAGAGCAAATGGCTGCCCTGGAGCAAGAGCACGACCGCATTGTAGCTGCCGTGGATTGCGATCGCGGTGATCAGGTAGTTCGCGGCTACGGAGATGTCCGGGCGCGAGCAATTCGCCCGCGCCGCAAGCCAGACGCGGCGCAGGCCGAGGCCCGCGATCAGGGAACATCCGACATGCAGGACCGTGCAGACAGACCAGCGCCACGCCGCAAAAGCGGGGCCGAGGTCGCGCGCGCAGAGATGCAGGTAGAGCAGGTTTTCGATGGCGGAGAACACGAGCCCCGAGACCGCGCAGAGCACGACGGGCTGGGCGCCGGAAATGAAGCGGTACGGCCAGCGCTCAAGCGTGATCAGGGGCGCTGCGACCTTGCCGAGTTCCTCGACGAGCGGCCCGACGATGACGGCGGCGATCACGAAGCTCGGCGACGAGGTCTTCATGAACGCCGACAGGATGGCAAACGGGCCTGCCGCAAGGGCCAGCCCCGCCGCCGTGAGGCAGGAGACGGCCGGCGAGGCGCTCAGCCACCGCTCGCGCAGCAGCGCCGCATACGTCTGCGATGAGGCGGCGGGGCGGACGTTCGGCAACAGGCTTGGCTCGCACCAGACCTCCTGCTCGTTGACCTCCCGGGCAAGAGGCTGAAGGCTGAAATTCGGCTCGTCAAAGACGCTGTGCGGGTGGCGCGGCATGGCCGGTCAGCCGCGCTTATAGGCGGTGCCGAAGGCGACACAGGTGGCCATGGGCATGCCTTTGTTCTGCGGCCGCACCGCGTTGCCTCCAATGTCGGTGCTCATATGGCGGACGTTGCAGACCGCGTCGAATCCTTGCCGGCGGGCATCCTCCAACATGCGGAGCGTGGCCTCGCGCCGGGCGCGGCTGTAGAGGCGACCGAAATTCTTGGCCTCCCCTCCGAAGAGGTTGCGCAGGCCGGTCGCCCAACTCTTGAAGGCGTCGCTGGCGATAACCGCCTCGCCGCAGACCAGCACCGGTGTGTGAGGGGCCTGAGAAACGTCGAGCGGCTGCCTGAGGGTGGTCACCCGCAAGCACGCATTCTCCGCCTCACGCTGGCTCAGGCTGGCGAGGTGCCGTTTCTCCGTGGCTTTACCGGCGAACAGCCCGACCAAGATCACGACGGCCGTGACGGCGAGGGCAACGAGTTGATCCATGGGATCCTCCGTTACGGCTGAAGTTTCGGCGTGACAACGACGGCGGTTCCGTACGCCATCATTTCGGCCGCGCCTGCGGTGATGGCGCTGGTGGTGAACCGGACGTTGACAACCGCGTTCGCGCCAAGCTCTTGCGCCTGCTGGAGCATGCGCGTCAGGGCTTCCCTGCGCGACTCGGTGAGAAGCTCGGTATATCCCTTGAGCTCACCGCCGACCATATTTTTAAAGCTTGCGGCGATGTCGCGGCCCATGTGCTTGGCGCGAACCGTGTTGCCCTGAACCATTCCCTTCACCTCAAGAAGATCGTAGCCCGCGACCGTCTCGGTGTTGACAACAATCATGACATTACTCCCGTACGAGATTTGAAGATGTGTTTAGGATAGTCCCGTTTAAGCGGAAACGTCAACGCCTAAACTTTCCACGGTCCACTTTTTGCACCTGTTTTAGCAAACATGCAATTGCCCTAGCGACCGGCGAGCCTTATGATGAGGGTCAACTTGCGGAAATGGAAGCGACAACCCCAGAGGATCATCAAGTCGAAATGAGTGAAGCGCAACAAAAACTGGATGTGACCATTGTCGGAGGAGGCATGATCGTGACCGATCTGATTCTGCCCTCCGTGTATCAGTTGCAGCGGACGGGCGGGGTGGGCACCATCCATATTTGCGACCGGAGCACGCTTCCGCTGAAAGCGCTCAAAGACAACGCCGACCTCGCGAGGGCCTTCCCCGGCCAAAGCTTTGTGGCGCATCCGGACCTGACCGAGCCGGCCGGCCAGATTTTTCCCGATCAGTTCGCGCAGGTTCTTGCGGCCTCGCGGCCGCGCCAGGCGGTGATCGTGGCGGTGCCGGATCAGATGCATTACCAGATGGTCAAGGCGGCGCTGCTGGCCGATCAGCACGTGCTGTGCGTGAAGCCATTGGTGCTGAGCTACGCGCAGGCCGTGGAGTTGGAGCGGTTGGCGCTGGAGCGGGGCCTTTTTGTCGGCGTGGAGTACCACAAGCGCTTTGACCGCCGCTCGCTGGTGGCCAAGACCCTGTACGCCGAGGGGCGCTTCGGAACGTTCGTGATGGGCGAGGCCAAGCTGATTGAGCCCTACTATTACCGCGACTCCAACTTCCAGAACTGGTTCTTGTGCGACAAGACCGATCCCTTTGTTTATGTCGGGTGTCACTATGTGGATCTGGTGTATTTCATCACGGGGCTAAAGCCGGTCGCGGTCTCCGTCTCCGGCGTTAAGGGGAAATTTCCCAACGGCAACGAGGGGTATCTGTGGGCGAACGGGCGGGTCCGTTATGAAAACGGCGCCCTGATGTCGATCAGCGCCGGGCTCGGTTATCCGAATGATGCCGCAGGCAGCAACGACCAGGCGCTGATGATGTACTGCGAGGGGAACGGCAAGAGCGGCATGATCCAGCACGACGATCAGGACCGCGGCGTGCGGCACAGCTACGCCGAAGGCGCTGGCTGCGGCGGTTCGGTCTACAATTACGTGAGTCCTGATTTCTTCCGGCTGGTGCAGTGGGAGGGGAAGGGCCTGAAGCCGGTCGGCTATGGCGTCGACTCCATCGTGGCCAACGTGGAGGCCATGCTCCGCATGGAGCGCGACGCCGCGACGCTGGAGCAGCGGCGCGCGCTGATCCGCGAAGTGAATGAGGCCGGTCTGCTGGCGACACCCGCGAACAGCTCCATCAACGAGTTGGTGGTCGAGGCGGCGCGCCTGTCGATCCAAGCCGAGGGCGAATGGGTCAACATTGTCTATGGCGGTCAACCGCATGTCGAAGAGAAAAAGAGGTAGCTATGGCCGAGTATGATCTGACACCTGTTGCCGTCCCCCACGTCCAGACGAAGTTCCGCACGATCCGCACAGCGATCCCTGTCCCGGAATCGCTGCCGCTGTTCGAGTCCCTGCGCCTTTCGGAGCCGCGCTCCATGGCCGGACAGCCGCCGATCGTCTGGGACACGGCAGAGGGCGCGACCGTCGCGGACCGCTGGGGCAACCGGTGGATCGACTGGTCTTCCGGCGTGCTGATCACCAACGCCGGACATGGCCACCCCGCCATTCGCGCGGCGATCCGCGAAGCGCTGGAGCGGCCTCTGCTGTCGACCTACGTGTTTCCGCACGAGGGCCGGGCCACGCTGACCCGGATGCTGAGCGACCTGTCGCCGGACCCGGCGAACTACATGACCTTCCTGCTCAGCACAGGGAGCGAGGCGACGGAAAACTGCATCAAGCTGTCCAAGAGCTATGCCCTTGAGAAGTACGGCCCTGACAAGAAGATCTTCGTTTCCTTCAACAACGCCTTCCACGGCCGCACGATGGGCGCCCAGTTGGCGGGCGGCATGCCCCGTCTGAAAACCTGGATGGGCGCGTGTGACCCCTCGTTCGTGCAGGTGCCGTTCCCGGACGGGTATAAGAACGAGAATGTCTCGTTTGACCTGTTCCTGAAAACGCTGAAGGAGAAAGGGGTCCGGCCGGGCGAGATCGCCGGCGTGATGACCGAGAGCTACCAGGGCGTCGGCCCCGATTTTCTGCCGGTCGAGTACGCGCGGAAGCTGGAGGCTTTCTGCCGCGAACACGACATCGTGCTGACCCTAGACGAGGTCCAGTCCGGATTCGGGCGCACGGGCAAGATGTTCTGCTACCAACAGTACGGCATTACGCCGGACCTGATCGCCTGCGGCAAGGGGATCTCCTCCTCGCTGGCCCTCTCGGCGGTGATCGGGCGCACGGACATCATGTCCCTCTATCCCCCGGGCTCCATGACCTCCACGCATTCGGCTTCGCCGCTGGCCGTGGCCGCTTCCATTGCGAATCTGAAGGTGCTCAAAGAGGAGCGGCTGGTCGAGCGTGCGGAGCGGCTGGGGAAATGGTTTGTGCCGGAACTGTGCCGCATCCAAAGCCTCTACCCCGATGTGCTGGGCTGTTGTCACGGCATGGGGCTGGTCGCCGGCATTCAGGCGGTCAAGGCGGGAACGCGGACACCCGACCCGGCGCTGGCGGTCAAGATCAACCTCGCCTGCCTGCACCGCGGCCTGCTGATGTTCGCGCCGGTGGGCATCGGGGGAGAGTGCGTCAAGGTCGCTCCGCCGCTCTGCATCGAAGAAGAGGCGCTGCGCGAGTCGGTCTCCGTTTTCGAGGAGGCGGTTCACTCCGTGTTGAAAAAAGATTGAGCCGCGTCGTCCACGAAAACACCACGCCTTGCGGCCTCGTCAGCGCCGCTGTCATCACAGCCTCGCCCTGCGGCCATAACACGGCGTGCGGAGAATCAGGAGATTACTTCCACGCATGCCGTCCACTCTTAACCTCCACCCATTCGCCATTGCATTGCGGCTGAACACGGGCCGAGACCCCCTCCGGAATATTCACCGTCAAACGCCTTCTGTCGCCCGCTTTCTGCCAGGCCACACCGACCACGCCCTTCACCGTCCGGTATTCCCCTTTCGCCCAGTCCACGGCGCGCGTCGCGCAGGGCGCAATGATGAGTTTGTCCGCACCTACGGCGTCGTCCGCCACGCGGATACCCAGCAGGCTTTGCACAATCCAAGCGTCGACCGACCCGAACATCGGATGATTCTGACTGTAGATGTTGTCTGACTCTTTCCATGTCTCCCACAGCGTCGTCGCGCCTTTGTCAATCATATGCCCGAAGCTCGGATAATCATTCCGCGTCACGTTTCGTTCGACGAGGTCGGGGTAAAGTTCGACCATGTAGTGAGTTCCGAAAATACCCGTGGTGAATTTGCCCTGATGCTTGGCCAGATCACCGCGCAGGATTCTCTCAGCCGCGGCAACTTGTCCGTCCGGAATGAGCCGGTGGTAAAGTCCAAAGATTTGTTCCGCCTGACGCCCCTGGGCAACCTTCCCGTCGACGATGTAAATCGTTTGGAACAGCGCTCGGATCCGCTCCGCAAGCGCCTTCCATTTTTTCGCGTCCTCCGGTTTTCCGAGCGCCTGGGCAAACCGCTCAGCCAGTTTCGCGAACTGGTGGAAGTGAGCCATAACCGTGAGCTTCTTATCCGGTTTCTCGCCCTCTACGGCCTCGTGGTCGCCGTTGCACGACTTGATGACAAGGTCTGGGTGGGCCTCAACCGTCTTTTCCAAATAGCGCGCGCACATCGGATAATAGGTGCGCATGGCCTCGACATCGCCATAGTAGCGCACCAGTTTCTCGATCAGGATAGGCACGCCGAGCGCCCACCCGAACGCATCACCATGCTTGCCGCCGAAACCGTGGTCGACGAACCCCACAAACGGTGCCGTCCCTGAAATGAACCCGTCCGCCGCCGCCTCGTCATCGTAGTCCTGCAGCGTCTTCAAGTAGAAGCCGTGCATGTCGTAGTTCAGGATATAAGCCTCTGCGGAAACGGCGATGTCGCCGCCATAGCCGAATCGCTCGCGCCCCGGACAGTCGGACTGCACCCCCATGATGTTGCTCGTAAAGGTGTTTCTGCAAACCGCGTGCAACGTGTTGACGCGCGCGTCGGAGCATTCGAAGGTCAACGCGTTCTTGACGTCACTCGCCCACGCGTGGGCCACGACATCGCTCGCCGAGAGCGCATGCGACAGGCCTTCTATTTGCACATAACGGAACGCGTGCCATGTGAAGTGCGGCTGATAGGTTTCCTCTCCCGTTCCGCTGCGGATGTAGACATCCGTTTGCTCGGCGAGGTCCGGCGCTCCCGGGCCACCCATACCCTTGCGCTTGATCTGTCCGCAGACCGCCGTCAAGGTGTTCACGGTGCCGTCTCCATAAACGCGCTCGCCATAGCGGAACGTGATGCGTTCCCCCGCGACACCTTTGCCCAGCCTGAAGCTTGCCACGCCCGCGAAATTACGCCCCATGTCCGCCACGCACACGCCCGGCTTCACGTCGTTGACGGCAACCGCTGGCCATGCGTCGATTTCCACGACCTGCGGCGCCGTGTTCGGCAGGAGTTTCCCTTTCGGCCCTTGCACGCGGACCGCCTTTCTCCATCCGCCGGTCCGCGGACAGCGTGCGTCGTAGACTTCTCCCAAATACAGATTGTTGCGGAGCAGCGGCGTATCGGCCACACGCCAGGATTCGTCCGTACGGAGAATCTCGGAACGGCCATCCGCTCTGACCACTTCGATTTCCGCCGCCAATGCGGGTCTCCCGACGGCAAGATGTTCCCGCAGGTTGAAGCGGCCCCACATGCGCAGGGGGAGCGGGTTGTACCAGCCGTTACCCAGTCGGACAACGAGCGTGTTTTCGCCCGGCTTGATTTGTTTAGTCAGGTCATACGAGTCGAAGAGCACCCGCGTTTCGAAGGGCGTCCAAAGCGGCGCAAGCTCCGCTCGGCCAACGCGCTCTCCGTTGATTTCCGCGCGATAAAGCCCAAGCCCGGCGATGCGCAGTTCGACGCGTCGCACCGATGTGTCCGCAGCAAACGACGTGCAGAAAGCAGGGGCCGAATCGTCCGTGTAGAAGTCCTCGTCGCGCGCGGGCTGCTCTTTTCCGTCCCCGATCCACTGTACTTTCCCCATCTCCCCTTTCGTGAAGGAAAGGGCAGCGACCGCCGTCGCCTGCACGATAACCGCCACCCGGAAGACGCTCGCTGCCGCGCATTTCATTTCGCCTTCTCCACGTTCGCTTCAACCGTCACGGCCGTTCCGTTACGCTCGTGCTTCTCATCCTCTGTGATCAACGTGAAGATGAACCCGCCCTCTTTGGGCCGCATTTCGACGTAGCCAAACGGCTCCGTAAAGGTGCTCGGGATGAAGACCTGCGGGACACCCCTCCCGACTTTTTCCGTACCGTAACGGTGCGCGTGTCCGCTGATGATTCCCGCCGCATCGGTGAACATATTCACGCCTGCCGGCACAGGCAGCAACTGGTAATGGTTATGGGTACAAATGAAGTAGGGCTTCTTGCCGTCATGCTTTTGCATGTACGCCATTAACCAGTCGAGCTGCGCCCCGTCGATCCTCCCCCACCAGCCATCCTCTGTGATCATGTCCGGCGTATCGAGGCACACGATGTCCACCCGCTCCATTTCAACCACGCCGACGACTTTATTGGATACGGCAGATTGCGCGAGCTCCTCCTTGAACAGCTCGTTATAGTGTGCCCCCTTCTCATGGTAGTAATCGTGGTTTCCGGGCATGAGCCGGCAAGGGATTCCCGCATCGCGCAAGGGCTGGATGATTTTTCTGAACCGCGCCATCTGTTCGGGCCTGCCGTTTTGAGTCAAGTCGCCGCAGAAGATGATAACGCCCGGCTGCGGTTTCTTCGCCAGTATCTTTTGAACGCAAAGGCCCAGCCTGCTCGCCGCGTCGGTGCCGTCATTTTTTTCATCGACGCCTTTCTCACTGATGTGCGTATCCGATATAAACACGACAAAGTTCTTGTCAATCTCAGCCTGTCCGAGCACCGAACAGACCCCCAGCGCCAAGGCTGCAACTGCAGCCATGACCTTCCGGATTTTGCATGTTGCGATTTGAGCGCTCATCTGTTTTCTCCTTTGTGCCGCGCCAGCGGCAGAACGGTTTCTGTTTTTCGTGACCTCATCCGACAACCTACTTCAGCCTGACCTTGTACACGTGGCGGGCATGGGGCGCGAACGAGTCCGTAAACTTGCCGCCGCCAGCCGGAACTTTGCGGCTCTCGAACAGCACCTCCGCCTCGCCGGCGTACGCGCTTTGCGCGGACAGCGTGAACGTCACCGGATCAATAGCCGTGTCGCTGATATTGCATGTGACAACATACAGGAACCCCGCGTGCTTGCGTGTGATGGCCCGAACCGTTTTCGCATCGGCCGACGACGTCGCCTGCAGGACGTCCTCTTCGGACAGCAGGACGTCGTTGAGCGAGAGCACCTCCCGGTTGAGCTGGACATAGGCCTTCCAGTTGCCGGGCGTCGCAGGCACACCATAGAAGAAGGACAGCCCGGTGCAGCCCGCGGCGATGCTCCCGTACGTCTGCGCGACCTGCTCGTCATAGGACGGTTCGCGATGGTGCAGCGGGAAGTTGCCGCCGACCAGAAAGTAGAAGCAGGGCTTCCCCTCTTCTTTTCCGGCTTCCCACATGATGTCGGTCTGATTGACGACCGAGGGGACGGTCCGCTTCTCGACATTCGTCAGATAGTCGTCGAGCATCAGGATATCCGTCTCCAGATTGGCGTAGCGGTTCGGGATGCCGAGCACGGTGTTGTTCATGTGTACCGGATGGTAGGGATAGAGCGCGCGCATTTTGCGGAGGAACGCCCTGGCGTCATCGGATGGCATCCCCAGTTCGGGCTCATCCATCACCATCTGCGAGATGACATTCGGAAAATCCAGCCTCCTGCGGAGCGCCGCGACCTCCTCGTCCGTCCGTTCGTTGTATTTGGTCCACAGCATGACTCTCATCCCTTTTTGTTGAGCGTGCTCAAGCGCCCAAACAGCCTGATCGGGCGCCCTGTTGTCGACAAGGATATGAAGGTACTTAAATCCGTACCTGTCACAAAAATCCACGGCTCCGCGCACGTACGCTTCTGGCTGATGTTTCGAAAACACGAAGAAGGGCGCAAACTGAAACACCGGCTTGCCGTCGTGCATGAGGCTGCGCGTGAAATGGTTCACCTGTGCCGCACCGGCCCTGTAGGGCCGTTTCACCAGCGCGGAGGCCGTCTCCGCAACCTTCTGATTGTCCTTCGACAGAACCAGCGCCACGCTGTTCGTCCCTTCCGGGAGATCCTTGAGCGGTACGGCGATCTTGAACTCCGGAGCGGCGGGCATCGTAACCGTCTTGCCTGCGACGGTCAGGGCGGCGATCATCTGATCAGCGTGCGCCACGGTTGTCAGGACCTTGAACACGGCTTCTTTCTCGTTCATGTAGTAGCTCAGCCGCCCGAGCATGGAGACCACGTTGCGTTTCTCGAGGGGCACGACTTGATCTGCCAATGGCGCGCCGTTGGCCGAAAGCTTCAGGCGTATCCGGTTCGTCTTCGTCTTTGCGATGAAGGCGACGTGGTTTTCGCCGCGCTTCAGAAGTGCATCCTTTTCCGCCAGCGCTCCGGCTCTGTTTTGCTCGTCGAGCAACTCGGCATGAGCGTGCAGTTCCTTTCCCGTCAGGTTGCCGATCACGAGCGAGACCGCCGTGCCGCCGCCGTCATCGGCGTACGCGCCGGAGCTGACACCCACGGAATACCGTGCGACAACCTCTGCCGGAAACTGCGCGTAGGGCCAGTACTCCGTCCGCTTGAATCCCAACGTCGGAGTCCGCGTGACGGCGATCTGCTCTCTGACCGTGCTGTCGTTTCGGCAGACGTTCACAAGCCAGCGTGACTTCATGGCTGACGCCGCCAGAGAGGCGAATGGAATGGCGATTTCATAGTCGATGCTCTTAAGCGCGTCATTGAGCTTCACCTTGGCGTCCCACGTTCCGTTCCATGCCACGTCGCGGCCCCTCCCCATGTCCAGACGCGTGCCGCCCGCATCCACGGCGAAGTGGTAGAACAGTCCGTCGGCGCAGGGATCCAGAAAGAACTCCACGCTGTCCTTGCTGAACACGCTGAACGAGTCATGCGCGTCGCGCGTGGTGTTGACGGCAGACAGATCGGCGACGAAACAGCGGTAGCCGATGTAGAGGGTCCGGTCGTCACACGCCAGATACGCCTCCGTTCGGTTCCGGGCTTTTTCGAGCTTGAAGAAGAACGTGTCCAGCTTCGCGGCCTTGTCTTTCCAAGCGTCGAGATCGCCGGCGGGAACCAGGCCCTCGGGCAGCTTGGCCAGGGTGATCTCCGGTGCGCGCACAGGCACTCCCTCGCTCTTGCCGAATCTCTGCTTGTCGAGTTCGGAAGGCTTGTACGGCGTCGCATATACTCCCTCATTGGTGAGCGCGGCGCCATCCGGGACGCTCAGCAGTTCCGCTTGCAGGTCATCCGCCCAAAGCGTGCCGCGCACTTTGTTGAATGAAATCGTCACCGGAGAATAGACCCCGGCCCCCGGCAGCTTCGGGTTCGCGACTTCGTAGCGTTTCCAGGTGGTTCCGACCTTGACCTCCTTGCGCTTGCCATAGCCGATCGACACCGGAAAGTCCTCGCGATCGGCCTTGAGCCACACGCTGAACACGCCGGGCAGGTCTTTCACGGTCCCTGCGCCCCAAGCCCAAAGGTTCTGCCCGCCCATGCTCTCATCGAAAACCATTTTGAGGGATTGGTTGCCGGAATGCTTCTCTGCGGTGTCCAGCGTCCAGGTGGCAAGGAATTGCTCGTAGGGGATCAGCGCCGCTTTCGCAAGATCGAATCCTGAGCGGCAGTAGTAAAGCGGGAAGCCCCCCTGCTCGTGCTCGAAGGAGCTGTTGATGACCACGTTGCGAGAGTCGTCGGAGGATCTTCTGAGCGCGGAGATGCTGAACGCTTCAAGCGTCATGTTCACGTTGTAGCTGAAGATTTCCAGCGGCTTGCTGGCCCCTGGCGCTCCGCCGCTATCGGAAAGAGCCGCCGGCGCCTCACAGACAAAGGAGCCGGCGTCTTTGCCGTTGACCCGGTAGCTGTAGGTCGCGGTGGCGTCGTCGACCTTCCGGACCAGCGTGAGCCTGACCGGCTTCTTATGCTCGAAATCATCGATCTTCACCTGCTTCCCATGGGCTTTCTCATACCCGGTCAACTTGTAGATCATCCACGTGTTTCCGGAAGGCAGGATGAGGAAACTGAACCCCTCGATCCTGAAACCACAGAAGGCATGGCTCCATTTCGCCTGGTCGGGCTGATGCGACATGTCGGCCGTGATGTCCATCTCCGCGTAGAACTCCAACGGCGTACTGCCCCTCATCGTGAGCGAGCCGCCGCCGGGGAACGCAATCCGCCCGGCCTCGGGTTTTATCGTCCGGCCCTGCGGAACCCATCTCTCCGCGAAGGTCGCCGCCGTATCGAACTCGTCGCTGAGAATCGTAGCCCCCCGCTCTTGCGCAGAGGCGGCGACCGCCAGTGCGCCAATCAGACATATGATCACGTTCAACATAAACGCTCCTTTTCGCCCTTTCCCGGATTGAAACAGCAGAACCCCTTCCTGCCTTCGGATGCCCCCGCCCCCCGACCGGTCAGAAGACCGCCAGCAGCGTGCCGCGGGGCGGAGGGCTCTCGAAGGCCCCCATGTCGACCGCCTTGCCGATGATGCGCGGCGCCCCCTCCAAGTCCACCGCACCGGTCATCCAGGTGCGGAACACGCCTTTGTTGATACACGGCGACGAGCCGGTGAGGCGGTAGTTCCCTGCCAAATAGTTCACAAAACCGGGAACGTTCGTCACCACGCCCACATCATACGCACCCGCGGACATGGGGAACGTACAGGAGTTCGTGAAGACGATCCCCGCCGCCGCCGTCTTCGAATAGTTGGCCACGCTGTTGTAATACACGATGCAGTTCTCGACGAAACCCGTGATCGCGTTGGCGTTTTGACCGATCAGAATGCCCGGCCCTACATTGCTGACGATCGTGCAGTTCTGATAGGTGCCGCCTCCGGCGGAGTTCGCCCAGATTCCGCCGCTGTTGTTCGCGACCAGGCTGTTGCGCAGGATTCCGCCCTGCACAAATGCGGCGGACGAATTGCTGACAAGAGTACAGTGCGTAAGCAGCCCGCCGGAGAGATAGACGCCTCCGCCGTAGCTGGCGGAATTGTTGCGTATGACACAGTTTGTGACCGAACGGTTGATCCCGACTGAGACGCCGCCGCCGTAGCCCGCGCCGCTGTTGTAAGCGACCAGCGAGTCCTTCAGCACGCCCCCCTCGCCCAAGTTCACCCCGGCATTATAGGCCGTCTTGCCGTTGAAACTCACTGCCGTGTTGGAGATGACGCTACAGTTCGCGATCGTACCCTTGGCCTGCATGTACACGCCCCCGCCACCCTCTCCCGGTACTCCGACGCGGGAGGCATTCCCCTCGATCAGGCAACCGACCAGCCGGCCATCCCCGTCGGTCGAATTGCCCGCGAACATATAGACGCCGCCTCCTGAACGGGCGGAATTGCCGCGAACGGTACAGTTGCTGACGACGGACTTGTAGGAATAGAGCCCGCCGCCCAAGGCGGCGGCGTTGGTCACGATGAGCCCGTTGACCACGTTGGTGAAGTCACGCCAAGCGCTGTTGCCCACAATCAGGCTATCGACGATCCGGGCGTCCCCGTTGCTGATCAGATAGCCGCCGCCGCCCCGAGCCTCAGCCCGGTTGCCTGCCACCACGCAGTTGGTCACCACGCCTTTCATGTTCAAGTAGAAGCCGCCGCCATAGCCGAGCAGCGAGTTCGTGGCCGCGTAGCCGTTGGTGATGGTGAAGCCGTCGATGACCGCCGCGGCGTTATTGACGTACACACAGCGGTTGGTGGCCGTCGGGAACCCGCCGTCGAGCACCGTGCCGTCGCGGTCCGTCACCCCGTCCTTGAAACTGCGCAACGTGATCGCACTGGCGATGGTGATCGGGCCCGTCAGAGCGTACGTGCCATTCGTGACGAAAATGAGATCGCCAGCCGAGGCGACATCGACGGCCTGCTGGATGTTCGTCGCCGCCGTCGCCCAACTGGTGTAGTTGGTGGTCGGTGTCACCTCCGGCGTCTCGGGCGGCACCACATAGCGTGTCGCCGCATTCGCGATCTGAACCGCTAACAGAACCATACAGACCCGCATCGTGTACTGACACATAACCACTCCCGTTTTCACCCTGCCCAGAGCTTCACATGACACAGACACTCCCCCGCCTGATGAATCAGGACGGCCTTCATCACCTTCGACATGTGGACCGGAACGCTTGACATAAAATCTTAACCACTTTCCCCTTTAGTATACACATTATACGTAATGAGTCAACCCGATGTTATCCGATTCTGCCGACGGAAGCTTGACTCTTTTTGATCACCCCGCCATACTCGCAACCCATAGCTGTTCTGGAGTGGTTCCCGATCAGCCATGGAGTTTTTCAGATGATGAACGCTTCTTCCGTTTCCCTCCTGTTCGCCGGAACCGTTCTCGTGGCCGGCGCACGTTCGCTCTCAGCCGGTCTGCCGGAAAAAGACCGCCACGTCATTCTCGTCAGCATCGACGGTTTTCCCGCGCGTCTGTGGCACGACACCTCGCGGCCGCTCCCCAACTTGCGCAAGCTCGCCGCCGAAGGCGCACAGGCACGCGCCATGACCGTGTCGAATCCCTCCGTCACGTGGATCAATCACACCACGTTGATCACCGGCGTGAACCCGCGCAAGCACGGCGTGCTGTTCAACGGCATGTTGACCCGTCCGGGCGCGGGACTCCCGCCGAAGGTTGAACAGTGGGCCGACAAAACGCGCTACGTCCTCGCGCCGACGCTCTATGATCTCGCGCACGCTGCGGGCCTGACAACGGCGGAGGTCAACTGGCCTGCGACCACGCGGGCACCGACCCTCACCTGGAGTTTTGCCGAGCTGCCTGACCCCGAGGACCGCTTGGTGCGCGAGATGATCGCGGACGGCGCCCTCACTCCCGAACAAGTCCGGTGGATGCATCCCGGACCCAAACGTCAGAACGCGAAGATCCTTGACGCGACGTTCACCCGGGCCGCGCAGTTCGCCTTTGCGAAACACCGCCCCCACCTTCTCATGTACCATACTTTCAACACCGATCACATGCACCACATCCATGGGCCCGGCTCGCCGGAGGGGGACGACGCGCTCAGCTTCGCGGACGAACTGGTGGGCGCGCTGGTCAGAACCGTCGAAGGCACCGGCCTGCGTGACCAGACGACCTTTATCGTCACAACCGACCACGGCTTCAAGAGCATCACCCGAATCGTGCTCCCCAATGTGGTGCTGAAAAAAGCGGGCCATGCCCAGACATCGGGAAACAGCATCACGACGTGCGAGGCCGCCGCGCTGGCGCAAGGAGGCATCTGTTTCATCTACGTCACCGATCCCGCGCAGAAGGCCGACTTGCTGCCCAGGCTGAAGGAGCTCTTCGCCAAGACGGAAGGTGTGGACCGCGTGTTGGACGGCAATGAAGGCCCCGGTCTGGGAATGCCCACTCCTGCGGAAAACCAAGGAATGGGCGACCTGATCCTCTACCCGAAGGCGGGCTATGCGTTTAAGAGTGACGCCACTGGCGAAGCTGAGGTCGTGCCGACGGTGAACTATGGCGGCACACACGGTTACTTGAACAGCGACCCTGAACTCGACGGCTTTCTCATCGCCAACGGCTGCGGCATCAAGCCGGGCGTCACGCTCGACCGCATCGCGATTGTCGACGTCGCCCCGACGATCGCAAAATTGTTGGGGATCGCGCTGCCCGACGCCGATGGCCGCGTGCTGTCGGAACTCCTCGCGAAGTGACGCCGCCGAGCGGCTCAGCGCAGCGAGGTCCGCTCCGACGCAGGCCCCTCGCGATAGACAGGCCGCACATCGCCGACTTTCTTGATGAAAATGTCGCCGCTCGTGTCTGAGCCTTTCAGCCCGAACCGATTCATGCGCAGCTCGTACGAGGCACCTTCTTTCACGGCCGGCATCACCAGCTCGAAAACGTGGGCGTCGCCGCCGCGTTTTCCCGGCCTGAAACTTGCCCCGGTGAACCCGCCCCAATCGGAGGCGACCGCTTGGCCGTTTTCGTTCAATTCGACGAGGCGCACGTGCAGGGGATCGGCACCGCCGGTGGCCACAAAACCGACGCGATAGCGGCCCGGGCCGCGGATGAAACGCGTGACGTCAAGACGTCTGTCATGGTCCCGGACCGAGTCGTAACGCGACTTGCCCAACCCGATTTCCGAAGGCGTCCAACCGCCGATCTTCTCGCCAGAAAGCACCTCGTCCCACTCTTGCTCAACGGTCCGCGCGCGATCACGCGCGTACTGGACGCCGGCGAGATCCCAGCGGCGCTCCTGGACCGCCAGCCTCTTCACGAAACGGTTATAGTCCTTGCGGTCAGGCGGGGTCCACGCCACCTCCGCAAGCGCGGCGAGCCGGGGAAAGATTTGCTGCTCGCAGCGGAAGCGCGTCGGCATGACCTCTCCCCAGGCCTGAGCACCCAATCCTTTGATACGCGCCTGTTGCGCGGGGGTGAGCCCCGGCGGCACCGGCTCAAAGTCATACGCCCGCCGCAGCGGCAGGGAGGCGTAGTGGTAATCGAGATAGGTGAACACATGGAAGCTGTTCACCAGGTCATACCCGCGTGAGACCGCCTCGCTGATCAAGGCGGGATCGCCGCGCCAGAACTGCAGGATGACGCCCTTTTCTGGAGGGATCTGCTCCAGCGCGTCCGCCCAATACATCATGCGCCGGCCTTTGCCCGCGATGTGCGTTGCCAGCGTGGCGGTGAACTCCGCCTGAAGGGGCGCCGCGTTCGTCAGACCCCGCGCCGACATGGCCGCCCGGATGGTCGGCGCCGTCTCCCACGCCTTATAATCCACCTCGTCCCCGCCGGTGTGGATGACGGCATCCGGGAAAAGAGCCAGCATTTCATCAACGATGTTTTTGACCGCCTCGACAACGGCGGGCTGCGTCACGTCGAAAACGCCGGCGGCACTCCACTCCGGGTAGGCGCGCAACGCCGCGTCGGCATGCCCGGGCACCTCGATCTCCGGAACCACCCGCACATGGCGGCGGGCCGCGTAGTCCACGATCTCCCGCGCCTCTTCCTGCGTGTAATAATACCTTTGCCCTTCGATCGCCTCCACATGGGCCGGGATATCACCGGCTCCTGACCCGCGCGAAACGGCCCCCAGACTGGTCAACTTCGGATAGCGCTTGATCTCCAGGCGCCAGCCGGTGCCGTCGATGAAATGCCAGTGAAACACATTCATTTTGAACGCCGCCATCTCATCGATAGAGCGCTTCACCGCGTCCAGTCCGTGGAATTGCCGGGACTCGTCGAGCATGAAGGCCCGCCACGCGAAACGCGGGCGGTCCTTGATCTCGACGCCGGGAACCGCCCACCTCACGGGCTTGCCCGCTTCGGGTCGCAGTCCCGTCGCGGCCTGCGGCGGCAGAAGCTGGAGCAGCGTCCGGGTCCCGTAGAAATGTCCCGCCGCCGTGTCCGCCGTGATGACGATCCGCTTCTCCGTCACCGTGAGCGCATACGCTTCCTGCCCCGGCGCCCCGGCCGCACCCGCGTGCAGCACGATACAGCCTTCTTCACTCTTGCCTTGGGCCGGCGCGATGATGGGCAGAGGGAACCCCGTCGCCCGGCGCAGCGGCGTCGCCAAGAGAAGCGCCTCTTGGCGACGGTCCGCCGGCGCCACCAGCACCGTCTTGTCCGTGAGGACGAACTCGCCTGAAGTGCGGCGCAGCTCCGCCGGCCAAGGGATGAGTCCCGGCGCGGGCTCCTCCGCGACCCAGCTCGTCACAAGCCGCCCCTGCTCTTTGCTGGCCGGGTCGGGAGAGGCCAGAGTGAAACGAAATTCGGCCTGCCCGTCCTTTTTGCTCATATCCAAGACCGCGTACGCCCGGGTATTTGTCGGAAAACTGCTGGAGGGCAGGCCGACCGTCTGAATGCCGTCTGCCGTACGCTTGGTGCCCGCCACGTGATTGTGCCCGTAAATCCACGCTTGGAAGGCCTCGGCCTGGCGCAGGTCGGTGTCTGCCGGATTCCGGTCGATCGGATGATGGCCGCAAACGAACAGCGGTTTGGAGCCTGGCCGCTTCAAAACGCCGTTCAGCCACTCCTTGTCCTCTTGCTTCACCCCGCCGAACCAGTCGGGGCTTCCGATCCCGACGGTTTCCAGCAGCACAAAATCGGCCAGCGGCAGCTCGATCAGACACGACACCCCGCCGCCAGAGACAGCGGTCTTATTCCGGTATTCCGGGAACACCTTAAAAAACACGTCGGCCCTGTCATGGTTGCCAAGCGTCAGATAGTAGCGGACGCCCGCCGCATCCCATGGGGAAAGCAGTTCACGGAACCGCTTGAACGACTCGGCGGAACTGTCCTCCGTCAAATCGCCGAGGAGCAAGACGGCGGCCGGGCGCGGGTTCATGTCGAGAACCTGCTGAACACATTGCTTGAAATCCTCAATCGACGCAAACTGCCCTCGGGTCAGCCCGCGGCTGTCGATATGGGTGTCGGACAGCAGGACCACCCGGTTCTCATCTACAGGCACAGGCGCTTTCTGCGCGACCGCCGCCTGTCCAATCAATAGCGCGATCCCTATTCCGATCAACGTGCTGCAATGCGGGGCTCTCATGCGTCTACACTCCTGTCAAACCTAATCCATCAGGGTCGCGACATACACATGCCGCTCCAAGGGCTTGAAGACGTCAGCGATTTTCCCGCCGGTCACCTTGACCTTCCGGCCCTCGAACTTCACCTCGGCCTCGGCCGCATAACGGAACTCGGAAGGCAACCCGATGTCGACGTCCACGGGACGGTCATTATCCACATTCAGGGCAATGATGTAAAGCCGTTTGCCCAACCGCCGGGTCATGCGCACGACGCTTGAACCGGTCACGGTCGCAGGCGACGTTTTTTCCAGAGAAAAGATGGCGTCCTCAAGCTCGAGCAACTCGCGGTTGACGTCCACGCAGGCCCGGTAGTCCTCGGGATACAGCGGCAGCGAGCAGAAATAGGAAACGCCCCGGGCTCCGGCGATGATGACGCCATAGGTCTGGGCCACCTGCTCGGCGTAGGTGCATTCGCGGTAGTGGTTGTGAAGGTTCTCGCCCGCTAGGAAGTAGAAGACCGGCAGACGCTCCGCCCGACCCGCCTCCCACATCATCTCGGTCGCGCGGATCATCTCCGCGACCTTGCGGCCTTCGCGGTTGGTCAGATAGTCGTCCAGCATCAGGATGTCGGTCTTCAGGCCTGCGAAGCGGCCTGGGATGCCGATGAGCGTGTTGTTCATGAAGACCGGCGTATATGGGCTGGCGCGCCGATGAGCCTCCATGAAGGTCTCAACCTCTTCCGACTTGGCGTACAGCTCGGGTTCGTCCACGACCAGCCAGCCGATGATGCCGTCGCTCTTCATGCTCTGCATCCGCTGCTCGGGCGTGACTGCGGCGCGCCGGTTCCAGGACTGGAAAGGCCAGAAGAGGCTCTTGATCCCCTCCCGAGCGCACAGGTCAAAGAACGCTTGGGTCTGCGCGCCAACAGGAGGATCGTCAACGGCACCCGGCAGGAAGCATCGGTATCCCATCTCCTTGTGCAGCCGCACCATGTTCCGCAGCACCCGCTCTTGGTCGTTCGTCTTGATACCGCGCTCGACGCCGAAGAAGGGAGCGATCGCAAGGTAGGGCTTGCCGTCGACGACCAGGCAACGGCGCTGGCGGTCGATCTGGGTCGCGCCGGCTCGGAAGGCGCGCTTCACGAGCGTGGCTGTCCCGCTCGCGACGGTCTCGGCACCCCTCAGGACCTCCAAGGCAACCGTATGCTCTCCGTTCCCGATCTCTTTCAGCGGAAGCTCGAGCGCGAACTCCGAGTCCAGACCGGCCTCGAATGTTTTCCCCGACAGGCTGATCCGTCCCTTCAGCGTCGCGGCGTCGGGCAGCGCCAGCGTGCCGACCAGTTCGGCAGCCTCTTCGCCCATGTAGTAGTTGAGCCGCGTGTAGCACTCCAGCGGCCGCGCGAGCACCAGGCGCTTCGTCTCCCGGAGCAGCACCTCGCCGCCGGCAGAGAGCACGACGACGCCCTCGAAAGTGTCCGCGCCGGTTACGCCCTTCAAGGGGATCGACAGCGCCGTCGCGCCCTTCCCAAGCGCCAGACGCGCAGTGCCGACCACGTTTTCCGTCGCCCCCGCAAGGACTTGAATGTCGGCCTCCAACACTTTGCCGCTCCCGTTGCCGACAGCGCCGGAAACGACAACACGGGAGTCCGGTCCGGCGACCAAGCGCAGATCCTGCAAGCCGATCCGGTATCTCTCCACGATTCCCTCCGGCAACACCAAAGCCGGGAAGAGGGATGGGACATGGAAGCTGAACTCCTTGGTCCGCAACAGCGACACCGCTTGGCCGCTCGCCGTGTCATTCCGCCCAATGTTCAGCCCCCACCGGCCCGCCAGATCCACGCCCGTGAACATCGCGATGGGAATCCTGACCTCGTAGTCGATGGAGCGCGCCGCCGCGTTGATCTTCGCCGCCGCATCCCACTCTCCGTTCCACGCGAGGATGCGCCCCGGAGCCATGTCCGTCTTCGCACCCGCAGCATTCACAGTGAGATGATGATAGCGTTCCCGCCCCAAGGTCGTATCGAGCAGGATCTCGATGCAGTCTTCGCCATGGATCCGCAGATTGTCATGCTCAAGGCGCGTGCCTTTGACGTTGGCGACATTCGGGACAAAGGCGCGCACCGCCACATAAAGAAACGCGCCGTCGCAGGCCACGTAAGCCTCTGTCCGGTTGGCCGGGGCCTCCCAGCCCCGCAGAAAGAACGAGTCGGTTTTCGCGCCCTTCTCAAACCAGACCGGCTCTAACTCCCCGTCCACGACCGGAGCCCGCTGCACCCGGCCCACACGGATGTCCGGTTCAATGACCGGCGCCTCCGCCTTCGCCGGAAGACATTTTTCCTTGTCCAGCGGGCTGGGCGCGTACGGGGTTGCCTCGGCGCCGATTTCAATCTGGATGTCGTCAGCCCAGACCGTTCCCGCCTGACCGAAGGTGACGTTCGCGCGGACGATGGCTTTCTCCGGTTTCTCCACGGTGAAGGCATAGCGCTCCCAAGTCTTCGACACACGGATGGCCTTGGTGTGCGTCCGGTGATGCAGCTCCCAGATGCTCAGGGTCACGGGAAAGTTGTCTTCGGAGGCTTTCAGATAGACGGAGAAGGTCACCGGGGTTTGGGACATCACGTTGGCATTGTGCGTGCCGACGCCGCTCGAACTCGGCGAGGCCGGACCGCCACACGTCATGCGGACCGACTGGCTCCCGGACCTCTTCTCCTGCGCGTCGATGGCGAAGGTGCCGATGAAATCGGTCCACGAGCCGTCAAAGGCATACTTCCCGCCCAAGCGCGGCTTCATGTAGATCGGCATGCCCTCCTGCAGATGCTCGAACGAGCTGTTGACGGCCAGGTTGTTCGAGGCGTCACCTTTGAGGGCGTAGAGCTGGAAGTTGTCGACCTCCAGGTTCGTCTTGTACCCGTAGAAGCTCACTTTGCCGTTGGCCGGCATGACGACCGAAAAGGCATCGACGAGTTGGCCGTTGGCTTTAAAGGTGTAGCTGTATCCCTTTCCAAGCCGAGCCCGCGAGATCTGGAACCGGCAGGGCTTGCCGAACTCGAAGCCCGGAATCGCTCCCGCGGTTCCCCGCGACCGCTCCTCCCCCGGAACGCGGTAGGCGGTTCCGCCGGACGGATGAGCGGTCGGCTTCACCATGAAGTGGATGCCGTCCAGGATCACGCCGCAGTGCCCGATGTCCGGCCCCGCTGGCTTCTCGACGGTCAGTTCGGCGGAGATGGCAAAATCGCCGTCCGGAACGCGCCTCAGCGTCAGGTTGTTGTTCGCAGGGATGAGCACGCGGCCGCTCTCGCTCTTCGTCCCCTTCGTGGCCTCCCAGTTCTCGACGAAAAGCCCCACGACGTCGAAATCGTCGCCGAAGACAGGCAAGCCTGGCCGTTCCGCGGCGTCCGTCGCGGCGGCGGCCAGGAAACTGATAAGCAGCGCGGTCATTGCGAAGCGTGGTCTCATTTCGGCAGGTCCTTTCCGGTCCCAAGCGTGGGTGCGGGCGGCATCGTTGGTTTTTCTTTCGCCCAGCCCCACTTGGGCCAGAGCGGCAGGTCGTTCAAGGCTGTGGAACAGTCCAGCGGCTGAGGCAGCCAGACCCGATAGAGCGACTGCCCGCTCCAGGTGTTTCCGGCAGAGGCGTAATCGCACAGCGTGATCGCGTGCCGCGTGCCGTCTTTGGCCACGAAGCTCGCGTCGAACGCCAGCAGCACGCCGGCCTTCTCGGCGGCCGCCGCGTTCCGGGTGAGCGTGACCGTTGAGCCCTCCGAGGGCTTGATTTCCAAGCCGGCAGGCGCTTTGTCCGGGCAGAGACGGCGGTCCAAGGCCAGCACGAGCGGGCCGCTGGCCAGGGCGACAAACCCTTTTCCGGCCGGGTCGGAAAGCATCCTCCCCCTCAAGTCCAGCCTGAGCTCGACCGTGTCGCCCGCCGCCCATGTGCGCTCAATCTTCGCATACGTCCCCGGCTTCACGTCGCCGGGCCATTTCTCGCCGTTAACCCGAAGCGTGTTTCGCGCGCTCCACGCCGGAATCCGCAGGGCCAGCGTGAACGCCTCGGGCTTCTCCGGCGCGACCTTCAGCGTGATCGTTTCGCCAGCGGGATACTCGGTCGCCTGAACCAGCCGTACGCGGGTTCCCGACGGCAGCCGCACCTCGGCCGCTCCGGGATTATACAGGTTGACCACAGGCCCGGCCGCAGCGGCCATGACCGCCCATTCCGGAGTCAGCAGCAGCGCCCGCGGGCCGTTGGCCGGGCAGCAGCACGTGCCGACATCGGCCTGCTGCACGTGGCTCGGCACCCGCTCGCCCGACAGCAGCGAACCGTACGCCCACCAGTGGCCTTCCGGCATCAAGGCACCCAAGAGCGCGTTGTAGAGGCTTGTTTCCAAAGCGTCGGCGTATTTCGGGTCGCCGGTCAGCCGCAACAACTGACAGCAATACTTCATCCACGTGACGGTGACGCACGTCTCCATGACGAGCTGATCTTTCGTGTCCTGCTTGTTCCGGCCGCCGCACCAGAGCTCATGGTTGGAGCCGGACCCGATGACCGTCAGCTCGTCCTGAAAGATGCTGTCCGCGAGCCGGACGGCGGCGTCCAGATAGCTTCGGCTGCCGGTCACGCGGTAGAGTTCGCAAAGCCCTTCATAGCAGGACATCATCTCGTAGGCTTTCGGCGCACCGCCGATCTGGGCCGCCGGCTTGCCGGCAAGAGCGTCCTCGATCAAACGCAGCCCGTCGGGCGACCAGAGATTGGGCTTGCGCCACTGGCCTACGATATACTCGGCGAACTCCAAGTATTTTTTCTCGCCGGTGCGCTGATATAGGAGCACGGCGGGCTCCAAAACGGAGCTGGGCGGCAGGCCTTTCCAGTTGGCGTACCCGATCGCCGCAATGTTGACTTTGCCCGGACCGCACTCGGAGATGAGGCTGTCGGCATGGCGTTTGGCTGCGGCCAGAACCGCCGGGTCGCCGGTGATATCGTAATCGGCAAGGAGCCCCAGCAACACATATTTGCGGCCCCAGACGTCCCACCCCTTGAGGTGGTGCTCGGGCTTGCGCGTGCCGATGTAGCCGTCCGGGTCCTGCGTCGCCAGAAGCTCGCGGACGCCTTTCGCGAGCACGTCCCGATGATCGGGCGTCGCCTCATAGCGGCAGGCCAGCGCAGCAGAGGTCGCCCACTTGCCCCAGTACTCACAGCGCCAATCCCCGTCGCCGACCTCTTTCTTGTCGCGGTAAGGCTGCACGATGCGGTCAATGCTTTGCGCCATCACCTGGTTTCGGATCGACGCGCTGAGCGCCGCGCCCAGAGACCCGCCGAGCCTGACTTGGCCCGGCGCGGAAGGCGCGAAGACATCCGCGATCGTGCACACGGTGCCCGGCGCGACGGGGGACGATGAGGTGGCGCCGGACTCCGTCGCGGCGGATGCCCCGAAGAGCGTGGCAATCCCGGCCACCGCCGACAGAAAAAAGAGAGGTCTGGTTCTTGTCATTTCATAATCCTTTCGAAGCGGCAGCGGACGGTTCAGGGAACCGTCCCTACCGCTTATACCATTCGCTCGCTGATACGCGTCTCGTTAGAACAACAGGATCGCCGTGCCGCGAGGCAGAGGGCTCTCGAAGGCGCCCATGTCGACCGCCTTACCGAGGATGCGCGGAGCCCCGCTCAAGTCGACCGCCCCATTCATCCACGTTCTGAAAACGCCTTTGTCGACACAGGGCGACGAACCCGTCAAGTGAAAGTCCCCCGCCGCGGAGTTGACGAAGCCCGGAGCGTTCGTCACCACACCCACATCAGAGGGGCCCGTGGGCATGGGGTAGGTGCAGGAGTTGGTCCACGTGCTGCCGGAGCCGGTCCCGTCATAGCTCCAGTTGTTTCCGCCCGAATTGTTGTTGTAGACGATGCAGTTCTCCACATAGCCCGGCATGCTGAACCGGATGCCCACGCCCCCGTTGTTCGCGATCGTGCAGTTCTGGTACGTCCCCGGAGCGGCGTTGTGATTCCATATGCCTGAGGTGTTGTACGCGAACAGGCAGTTGCGTATGATCCCGCCCTGCGCATACGCGGCGGACGAGTTGCTGACGACTGTACAGTTCAGGAGCTTCCCGGTGCCGCCCGGGTAGACCCCTCCGCCAAGGCTGGCCGAGTTGTTCCGGATCACGCAGTTGGTCACGGTCCGGCCGTTGCCGACGCTGATTCCGCCACCATAGCTCGCCCCGCTGTTGTAGGCGATCAGGCTGTCCCGCACGATCATTCCATCGCCGGGGCTGACACCGGCAGCGCCCAGATTCGACCCTGTGGTCGAGGGGCCGACGGTGTTGGACACGATCGTGCAGCGCGCGACGGTTCCACCCCAGCCGGCAAAAATGCCGCCGCCGTAGCCGCTGTTTCCGCCAACCCCCGGCAGCGGCTGCGCGTGGTTGTTGGCGATCGTGCAGTCTTCCATGGTGACGCCGCCTGTGTAAACCCACACGCCGCCGCCCTGGTAGCCTGAGCGGTTGCTGGCGATGACGCAGTTCCTCACCGTGCCCCCGTTGAGAACGATTCCTCCACCAAAGCCGCCGTTGCTGATCGTGGCGTTCGTGGCCGCGTTTCCCGTGACGGTACACCCCGCGAGCAGACCGCCGGAGAAGATCGACACGCCTCCCCCATTCAGCACCGCCCGATTGCCGGTGATCAGGCAGTTGGTGACCGTCCCCTTGTAGAGTTTAAGGCCGCCGCCGCCGCCGCCGTTCAACACATGAGCGTCACCCGTGTAGCCGTCGGTGATTGTAAACCCGTCGACGACCGCGGCGGCGTTGCTGACGCACACGCAGCGGTTCGATGTGGCCGGATAGTTTCCGGCGAGAATCGTCCCGTCGCGGTCCGTCACCCCGTCTTTGAAGCTGCGGAGCGTGACCGCTTTGGCGACGGTGATCTCACGCGTCAGAGTGAAGGTGCCGTTCGTGACGAGGATGAGATCGTTGGGCGCGGCGACATCGACGGCCTGCTGGATGTTCGTCGCCGCCGTCGCCCAGCTGGCGTAATTGGGGGTCGGCGTCACCCCCGGCGTCTCGGGCGGCACCACGTAGAGCGTCGCCGCAGAGACGGTCTGAAATCCGAAAAGAAAGGCTCCAACCAACGCTGAATAATGGCGCATAGTCTCTCCTCTTTCCAATAGTTGTTCACACCCGTCGCTTCAGGACCTGCAGAACCCGGCAGGCCACAACCGCTCTCACCGCCTTACAAGGCGCTTTTTCCATAAACCACAGCCCAATTCGTCCATCAGTATACACATTATACGTAATGAGTCAACATGAAGAACGCGACATACGAAGAGCACGGACATCTCAGTCTTTTGACGTTCGGAAACTGAGCAAGGGCAGGCCATTCCCGTTGTGCAGGTTGGGCACCGCCACGTTGCTCCAGCAGTAACGCGCATTCACCGGGCTGGAAACCTTGTCAGAAGTTAATAGGATTTTGCTGCCGGAGATCGTCGCGCGTGCCGGATAATAGCGACCGTCCGCACCGGCAACCTCAAAATGGCGTATGGCCTCGCCATCCGCGGAGTGCAACGCCTCCGCGTGCTTAAGCGTCACAACCATCTGATCACCCGTCGTCGAGAAAGATTGATAACGGGGAAAGTCGGCTTTGACGTCCTGTTGGCCGTACAGATACTTCAACGCCAAATTGGAAAGACGTCTGGCGATATGCTCCTTGGAACGCCCGCCCGGGTGAAGGTCTTTGACGTCACCGATGTCGCCGGTCGCCGCGACATAGCTTCGCCCGTCGGCATCGGCAAAAGCAAGCTGCTGCTCCCACAGCACAGCCAGCTTTGCATTGTCGGTGCCGTAGACGTCGCACGGGCAGGGCTGGACGATAAAAAAGCTCGCGCCGGCACTTCGGAAAGCGAGGCGCACGCCGGCCGCAAAAGCCTCAAGCTTCTTCTGATAGTCGCCGTCTCCGACGTTGCTCTCACCTTGGTACCAGAAGACGCCTTTTACCGCCATCGGGGCCAGCGGCGCGAAGCAGCCGTTGTAAAGGCAGGTCGGATACTGGTGCTGCCGGGTTCTGTGCACGCGAGACGGCATCTCCAGCGCGGGAACCGGCAGTCCTTCCTTATCATTGAGCTTCGCCTGCCCGAGCCACTGCCGCACATAGGCGAACTGTTTCTCCGAATGCGCTTTGTATTCCGCCGTTCCGGGCTCGATGATTTTCAGTTTTGCCTTCACGTCGTCGAGTCCTGCAACGGCATGATATCCCTGAATCGGAATCCAAGGCTCGATGGGGGTTCCGGCCATGGCGGTAAGAACATAGCCCTGCGGAATGCCCGTCGCCAGATTGATCGGATAAAGAAAAAACACCGGCAACGCAAATGAACGCTGGGGGTCGCCGGTGCTCCAGTCAACGCGGCCGTTCAGGGCGGCATCGGGGTACTCGCAGGTCTTGTTCAGGAAGGCGAGTTTTCCGTGCCGGACCGCCGTCGTCTTCGCCATGATCTCTTGTGCGAACGGCAGCAGCTCCGGGGTTCCCGTACCCCATGGAGCGTTGGATTGACCTCCGACGATCCATACGTCGCCGACCAGAATGTCCGTGAACTCGATCGTGTTGTTGCCCCGGAGGATGAGGATGAACGGGCCGCCGTAGGGCTCGGGGGCGAGGCGAACCTCCCAGTTTCCTTCGGCGTCGGCAACGGAGGACACACGTTGCTGCTTGAATGAAGCGGTGATCGTCTCGCCAGGCTCGGCACGCCCCCATATCGGCACGTCGGCGTCGCGCTGCAGAACCATGTGCGAATTGAAAATCTCGGCCGGGCGCACGTCGGCCTGGGCCGCAGTGGCAATGAGAAGAAGGAGCGTGCCGACAGTGACCGCGTTCATCATCGTGTGCCTCCGTGCCTGTTGATTAGCAGAGCTGTGGAAAATGCCGCGATCGGCATGTGATTCGTCCCCGTAACATTCGGCGTGCGCCGGATCGCCATATTGAGGTAGCCGTAGCTGGCCTGTTCCGGTTTGGAAACTCCCGGTGCGGACAGCGTAACCGTATGGCCGTTGATCTCCGCGCGCGCTGAATGATAAACGGACTGCCCGGCCGCTTTGATCGCAAAACCGTCCGGCTCCATCCCGTCAATGGTCTGCAGCGGCATTGAAAACGTCAGGCTCGCCAATCCGTTGTCGCACCGGAAGCCGGTGAGCGTCGGCGTCTCGCTGTTGACCGAGGCCTTCCCGTAGACTTTTCGCTCAGCCAGCGTATAAAGGCGATGCCCCACCGCCGGTATGGTCTTCAAAAAAAGATCGGGCACCGCAGAAAAGAACTCAATGTCGTGGCAAACAACAAGCTCCACATGGGAATCTTTTTGCGAAACCAGTTGCTGCGCGGCAAACTTGGCGTTGCTTTCGGGGGCGTTCTGATTGCGATGCGCCGGGTCTTGAATAATGAAAACCGGCAGTTCGGGATCATTGAACCATTTCCGGAAGGAGCGGACAAGCAGTTCCACCTTTGCGACGTGCGACGCGGCGTCCACAGGATTCGGACCGCCCGGATCGTTGTAGACGACGCCTTTCACGGCCAACGGGAGAACCGGTTGAACGGCGCTGTTATACATGTATGAGATTCGGGGTTGCGCTCCCTCGGGGGCAACGGGAAATACGGGATCACGCACCGTGCGGTTCTCGTCACTGTCTTTGACGGATTTCTCCAGGTACTTCTCCATGTAGGCGATGCGCTCGGCATTCAGTTGTCTGCATTCCGCCGTGCCGCCGACAGAATACCGCAGGGCTTTGGCCGCTTCGGTCTTGCCCAGGACCGGATCATGAACATATGTTTCCGCCGACAGGTATTCATCAATCGAATGGCCGTAAATCGAAGCGGCATAGACGATGCCGACCGGTATCCTTTTTTCGCGCACCAGCTCAATGGCGAAATGGCTCATGATGCCGGGGCTGAAATTGAAAATGTTATACGCCTCTGGGGTCTTCCAACTTCCATCTTCCAGACGCTGCGGCATGCGGCATGCGTCCGCACCGCCTGCGGCGCCGTTTATGGGATAGAGTCTCAATAGCGGGAACAAGTCACCATTCTGCTCTCTCCAGCCTTTTTCGGTAATTTGCGGAATGTTCCTCAAATACCGAAACCGGTACTTGCCCGCGTAGAACCACACATCGCCGGCTCGCATCTGATATGCGGCGGAGGAGGAATCCACGCCTTGGACGGTCAGATGAAAGGCGTCTCCCGCCGTCAGCGGATCGAAGGTGACGATCCATTTGCCGTGCCGGTCGGCAACCGTTGCCGCCTCCCGCGCAAGGGTGCACCCGCCAATGCCGCACAGCTTGACTTTCACGGTTTCTCCTGGGGCAGATATCCCCCAGACAGGCAAGGGTTTCCCATGCTGAAGAACTCCGCCCGAGCCAAAAATATTGGCGAACCTCACCTCCCCCGCCGAGGGCTGACCGGCCCAGGTCATGACGATCCCCGCAAAGATTGCCACCCTATCGATTCTTGTCATTTGCGGTCTCCCTCATGAACCCGACTCATGCGCCCGTTCGGGGCGTTCCTTCTGATCTTGATCCGGTAGACGTGCCGGGTGTGACCGGGGAAGCCGTCCGCAAACACACCGTCCTTCACCGCCACCTTGCGGTCCTCAAACAACACCTCCGCCGTGTCCGCGTAACGCATTCCTGCAGGCAACGTGAACGTCACCTTGTCGGCCGGATTCTCGTCGATGTTGCAGGACACCACGTAGAGCGAACCGTCGTGCCTCATCGTGCGGTGGCGCAACAGCTTCGGGTCGCCGTCGCACGCCCCCTCGTCGGTTTCCTCTTCGGAGCAAAGAACATCGGTCAGGGACAAGACCTCCTTGTTCAACTGAACGTAGGCCTTCCAGTTGCCGGGCGTGACCGGGTCGCCGCAGAAATACGAAAGTCCCGTGCAGCCCGCCGCGAGGCAGCCGTAGGTCTGCGCGACCTGCTCGCCGTAGGACGGTTCGCGCCCGTGGAGGTTGAGGTTGTTGCCAACCAGGAAGAAGTAGCAAGGTTTGCCCTCCGCCAGACCGGCTCTCCACATGAGGTCGGCATTCCCGACCACCGAGGCGACGTCGCGCGCCTCGTTGTTGGTCAGGTAGTCGTCGATCATCAGGATGTCGGTCTCCAAACCCGCGTAGCGCTGCGGAATGGCCAGGACGGAGTTGTTCATCTGGACCGGATGGTAGGGAAAGTGCGCGCGCATTTTGCGCAGGAAGTCGCGCGCCTCGTCCGACGGCATCGAGAGATCCGGCTCGTCCAGCACCATCTGCGTGAGGATGTTCGGGTAGGCGAGGCGCGCATACGACGCGAAGCGGAGCTTGTCGTCGCATCCCCGTTTCGCCGCGGTCCACGACAGCACGCCGAAGCCCTTTTCAAGCGCCGCCTTGAAAAAAGCGTCCGCCGCGGGCCAGCTCTTCTCCTGATCGAGCGGCGTCAGGATGTGGGCGAATTTGAAGCCGTAGCGTTCGAACAGCTCCAGCATGCCCGTCACGCGCTGCGGCGTCATGTAATGGGCGAAATACAGATCGCCGAGGAACGGCGCGAACGGCACGACCGGCTTGCCGCCGTGAACCAGCGAGCGGGAGAAGCGGTTGATCTGCGTCGCCCCCTCCCAGTAGGGGCGCTTGATCAGACGCGTCTCCGCCGTTCCCGCGATGGCGCCCTTGGCGTCGCGCAGGGTGAACGTCACCGCGTTCGTCCCCTGCGGGACGCCCGCAAGCGGCAGCGCCATCTCGAACGCCGCCGCCGCCGGGGCGGAGACTTTTTTCCCGGCGCAGGTCAGTTCCGCCGTCAGCTTTTCCGGCTCCGGCAGGTTCGTCCGGATCCGGAACGCGGCCTCCGGCTCGTTCATGTAGAAACTCAGCCGCCCCAGCGCCGTGACCGGCGGACGCGGCTCCAGCGGGAGGAGCTGGTTGGCGACGGCGTGTCCGGCCTCTTCGAGGCGGAGGCTGACTTTGTCAATGCCCGCAATTCCAACCGGCATCGCGACGGTGGTCGTCCCCGGCTTCAGTTCTACCTCTCGCGCCAGCGTCCTGCCTCCTGCAGACAGGGCGACCTTGACGGCGCGCGGCGCACCGGAGTTGTTGACCAGATCGAGCGCGACAGACGATTCGGACTTCCCGCCGCCCGCCGCGCCAACCGCGTAGGGACGGACGACCTCGGCCGGAAGCGCGACGACCGGCCAGCTCCCGGGGGTGCGGAAAACCACCGTCCTGCTGCGCGCGGTGCAGATGCTTTCCCAGATCTTGTCGTTGTAACGATTGATGCTCATCAGCCAATTCGCGCTCAGATCCGGACGGGCGAAGTCCGATAGCGGCAACACGAACAGGAAATCCGTCCGGCCGGCGGCCTCGTCGACCCGTGCGGAAACCGTCCAGTCGCCGGCCCATTGCAGATCCTGCCCGTAGCCCTTGCACCAATTCGGCGGACGGGAGCCGTCCGGCCTGCCGCAGAGTTGGAAATGCTTCATGAGCTCGCCGCGTCCGGTCGGGTCGATGAGCAGCTCGACCTGGCCGCAAGACACGGAATGGTCGCGGATCCCGACGTAGAGGTTGGTCGCGTCACAGGCCAGAAAAGCCTCGGTCATGCCTGCGGCAGGCTTGACCCCCGCGTAGAACGCGTCCACCCGGACCGCGAAGCCTTTCCAACCGTCCAGCGCAAGGCCCGGCCTCGCGCCCTCCGGCAGGCGGGGGACGGACACGCCCGGCGTGCGCTCAAATTTGCGGTTCGCCACCCATTCCTTGTCGAGTTCGGAGGGCTGGTAAGCGGTCGCGAAGATTTTGCCGGACTTCAACTCCCCGGCGTCGATGCCGTCCACGAACTCCGCCTGCATATCGTCGATCCAGAGCGTGCCCGTCTCGCTGAAAGCGATGGCGGCGGGGGCACCGAAGCCTGGCGCCGGCAGGTTGGTGTTGACCGTTTCGTAGCGCGCCCAGTCCGTGCCGACGGAAACCGTTCTGCGGCCACTTCCGCCGCCGTAGTTGAGGGTCACCGGGAAATTCGTCCGGTCCGCCTTCAGCCAGGCGCTGAAGACCCCCGCCGCGCCGGCCTTCATGCCGGTTCTTTTGGCGCCCATGCTCTGCTGGGACTGGCTCCGCCCGTCGTTGACGATTTTCAACGAGACCTTGCCGGAATGCTTTTCCTTGAGGTCCAGGCTCCACGTCGCGAGATAATCTTCATAGGGGACGTCTTTCGCCTTCGAGAAATCATAGGCCTGGTTGCGCGTAATGCCGAGGGGGAAGCCGTCGTATTCATATTCGAAGGAGCTGTTCCCGATCAGGTTGGGCGATTCGTCCACCCGCCGCAGGGCGCTCAGCTCGAAGTTGTCGAGCACGAGGCCGCCGCCCGCGCAGACCACCTCCAGCGCGGCGGCGGAATCCGCCCCGGCGAAACGGAAGGCCGTCGCGCCGTTCACGAGGCAGACGAGGGAGGCCGCATCCCCCTGCCGGTCGCGGACGAGGACCAGGCGGACGGGCGCGCCCGAAACGGCCAGCCGCCCCTTTTCGTCCGCGCCGGATATCAACACGCATGCGCCGTCCGCGGCGAGGCCGAAGCGAACAGAGCCAAGCTTGAAGCCGCCGAAGGTTTCCGCACCCTTCCCGCCCGACAGGGTGAAGTCGGCCTCCGCGTAAAACGCTTCGGGCGTCGGACGCTTCGTCGAGATCGTGCCACCACCGGAAAAGGTCAGATGCCCGTTCCGCGACGCAACAGCACTCCCGGACTTCACGACCCAGTTTTCCGCGAAAGTCATGTGCGTCCCGAAATCATCGGCGAATATCGGGGCCCCTCGTTCCTGCGCGAGCCCCCCCAGTGCCAGCATCATCGCAAACAGAATCGGTGTTTTCATTTTTGCAGTCCCCATGTTTGTTAAGTGTTGAGCACTATTCATTCCTGTTCTTAAGCCCGTTTCATATTCATGGCAGGTTTGCCGAGAAAACGTTGGACATCCTCTGATAACTCGGACAGTCGCCATGAAGAGTTGGAGAATTGGTCAGAACCGCATAGGTGAAGTCGTTTTCCGGATCAATGACAAGCATGCATCCGGAGGCGCCTGTGTGTCCGCATGCGGAAGACGATGTGAAGGCTCCGAGGAAAAAACGGTTGAACCCGTGATCTTCCCCGTCATCCGTCTTCATGTAGAAGACCGGACTGCGGTTGGCCTCCGGCGGCGGACACCTGCGGAACATGGCCGTTACCGTCAGGGGGGAAAGGATTCCGCGTTTGCCCGTTTTGTAAATCCTCAGCAGCTCCGCGCCGAATTTCACCATGTCCTCCGGCGTTGAGCGCAACCCCGCATCACCGCTGCCGACATGGTTGCTCGGGCCGGGAACCTTGTATACGAAATTCTCTCCGTTTTGAACACCTGCCACATCCGAGTCAGAAACGTATTTGCCGAGGAAGGAAGTACGGGACATGCCAAGCGGACGGAAGATGCGTTCCTGTGCGAAATCTTCCAGTGCCTGCCCTGTGACACGTTGCAGAAGATCGGTAAGGATGATATATCCCTGATTGAAGTAACGGCACTTTTCACCGGGGTTCCAGTCAAGCGGGGCATCCTGCTTATAGAAGTCGGCAATATTCGACAAGGCCGTGGATTTGCCGTTATCGCCGGAGGTATGTGTCATCAGATGGATGATTTGCACATCCGGGTGAGGGTATTCAGGAATGTAACGCTGCACCTTGTCGCTCAATGCAATGCTGCCGTCTTCCGCCAGCATCATCAGGCAGGTCGCCATATAGATTTTGCTGACTGACGCGACGGCGAAAGTGGAATCCGGCCCGACTTTTGCATATTCAGGACGCTTTCCATTGGTCTTGTGATAGGTGTAAACCAATCTGTCCTTGCTGACAACGGCGGCACCGATACATTCCGCGAGCCCATCATCGATCATGCGGTTCAGACAGGCGTCGCAGTTTTTTTTCATCGGCTCGCATCCGTCCGCATATTCAAACGATTTACAGGCGGGAAGCAGCATGCTCGTCGCAGCAAGCGTCGGCAATATCAGGAGCCTGAATCTGGTTTCCAAAATGAATTTTTTCAAAGTCCGTTGTTCCGTTCTGACCTGTGTCCTATACATGTTTCGCACTCGAATTATCGGATTGCTCCATCCGGTCCTAGTTCGGATCCGCTGTTCATGACCTTTCCCTTAGGTTCCGGCATATCGAGGAGTTGTCTGGCGGCCTCTCCCAGCATTTTCTCATCAAATCGTGTCTTTGCCGTATTCGTCTCAATGACGAAGGCCTTGTTGCTTGCGGCAAAACCCCGCATATAGTCATTGATCTCCTTCGCGTTGCCCGGAAGCATAACCAATGCGATTTTGGCTTTCGGAATGCCTTTCCTCAAAATAGAAAATGCTTTCGAAAAATTCTGCTTCCAAATGTCATCAGACTCCCCGGACGGCGGATTGTAAAGAACAAGGTCAGCGGATAACAGGCTGGCTGCGTAATCGAGACATTCCATATACGATGGATGTTCATAACCGAAGCTCATGATCCAGTACCCGCAATTGGCGACATCTTTCAGAGAGGATTTTCTCAGCGCGTCCGGGGAGCCGACATTCCCGCCGACGGCGAAAACCCTCGGGTGTTTGTTGTCGAACGTGTTGAACATCATGTTAAGCATGCTTCTCGTTGTCTTGCACGCAAACGGCTTGCCTTGGTATTCAGGAAGTTTAGAGGTCTCGCGAATCCGTAGTACAAGCTCCTCGGCCAGAATCCCGAATCCCTTCTTCGAAAAGTGAACCGCGTCGCTCCAATACTCGTCTGTCCGCGGAAACGACGCGGCTGTCTTCCAGAGATCGACCATCGGCAGGTTCCGCTCCGCAGCCAGTTTGAACACGACACCGTTCAACTCACGGTCGCGCAGAAGTCCGGACTGGTATTCCTTCGCGGTTTTCTCGAATTGCGCTTCGGATATCTTCTCCGGACCGACAAGACGCAGTTTCGGATCGGTGGGATACGCACGGAGGAAAGTCGACGTCACGAGCATCAGCTTCGCTTTAGGACATTTCGCCCGGATGAAATCGACGGTATTTTCATACGCTGCGGAAAACGTTTTTTCATCGGCACCATGCCCATGCAAACCATTGTTAAAGGTAATCATGTCATACTCGTATTGTTCCAGCGCAATGCTCAGAGCCCGGATATAATCCGGATCTGTGCAGGCCTTCGAACTGAACCAATACGCGACATATGCGGTATCACCGAGTATTGCCTGCACGGGAACTGGACAGGAGTCGTTTAAGCCGCCGCAGATGGAATCCCCTATCATCAATACTTTCGGTTGGCTGGCATCATCGGGGATATTTGATATGAAGCGATTCCAGTCGACGCCTTCCTTGGGGACGGGTCGGGAATCCGCAGGTTCATATTTCTTGTATAATTCATTCCCTGCCCCAACTCCTCCACCGAAAGCGGCTAATGATAGTGCAAGCGTCAGGAAGCGTAAGCCGTATCCCTCGATCCTGGATCCGCAAAGTGTGGAACCCCATCTTACCTTGTCAGGCTGGTGCGACATATCCATGGTAACCTCCATCTTCTCGTAAAAATTGGCTGGCGTGTCCCGTCCTATTTCCTAATTCCGATTCGGTAGACGTGCCGCGTGTGGCCGTCGAACGTGTCTTTAAAAACGCCGTCGCGGATTTTCACCTTACGCTCCTCAAACAGCACCTCCGCCCGGTCCGCGTAGCGCGTTCCGGCAGGCAGCGTGAACGTGGCCGTGCCCGCGTCGAACTCGTCGATGTTGCAGGCCACAATGGTGAGTGCGCCCTTGTGGAGGAACGTCCGGTGAAGGAGCAGATCCCCGTCCCCGTCGCAGACCGCCTGCGCGGTCTCCTCCTCGCTGGCGATGACGTCCGTGAGCGAGAGGATCTCCCCGTTCATCTGCTTCATCGCCCGCCAGTTGCCGGGCGTGCAGGCTTCGCCGCAGAAATACGCGATGCCGGTGCAGCCCGCAGCGAGGCAGCCGTAGGTCTGCGCGATCTGCTCATCGTATGTCGGCTCGCGCCCGTGCAGGGTCATGTTCGCGGAGACCAGAAAGAAGAAGCAGGGTTTGCCCGCCGCGATGCCCGCGCGCCACATCGTATTCACGCTCCCGACCACGGAGCGGACATCGCGGCCCTCGTTGTTCGTCAGGTAGTCGTCAATCATGTAGATGTCGTCCTCCGCGGCTTCCAGACTGCCTAACGCGCAAATTGTGTAGTTGTTCTGAACCGGGTGATACGGGAAGAAGCGGAGCATCCCGCGCCGCAGATCGTTCAGGGCGGGAATGCCCTGGCCTAAATCCTGTTCGTCCGTGAGAATGTGCGTGAGGATGTTCGGGTAGTCCAACCTGTCGTAGCCATCGCGGAGAACGTCGTCGGCTAGCGTTGAAGGCTTCCCGTCTTTCCATTGCTGCGGGCCTGTCCAGAGGAGAACGTCGATATCCTCTGCCAGCGCGGCTCCGAAAAACGCCCCGGCCGTCCGCCAAATGGTCGGCTGCCTGTCGGGGCTGTCGGCGAGCGGAATCAAAACCTCCGCGGACTTGAACCCGTTCAGCGCGAGCCACTTGACTTTGCCCGCCACGATCTCCGGTGTCATCACATGGGTGAAATGCAGATCCCCCAGAAACGGCGCGACCGGCACAATCGGGTTGCCGCCGTGCGTGAGCGTCCTAGAGAAATGGTTGATCTGCGTCGCGCCTTTCCGGAAACGGCGCTTGATGAGGCTGGTCTTCGCCTTGCCCACGACTTCGCCTTGCCCGTCGCGGAGCGTGACGGCCACCTCGTTCGTGCCGTACGCGATTCCGTTCAGCGGTAGCGTCATCCCGAACTTCGCCGCAGCGGGAACGGTCACTTTCCTGCCCGCGCAGACGAGTTCCGCCGTCAACTTTCCCGGCTCGGGCAGGGACGTCCTGACGCGGAACGCCGCCTCGGGCTCGTTCATGTAGAAGCTCAGACGGCCGAGGACGCTCACCGGCGGAACGTTCGTGCCCTGCGGGTCGGAAGGGACCGGACGGCAGGGCTTCTTCACGCGGTTCACGGACGGTTCGCGCTTCGCGAAACGCCAGGTGTCGGAATCAGCCGGACGGAACGGCGTCGCGAAGGTTTTGCCGGACTTGATCTCTTCTGCCGTGGGCATCGCGATCGTTTCCGCCTGGACGTCGTCAAGCCAGAGCGTTCCCTTCTCGCGGAAGCCGATTTGCGCGGGGGAAACCAGCCCCTTGTCCGGCAGGTTCGTCCACACGGCCTCGCAGCGCGTCCACTCCGTGCCGATTCTGAACTCATGGCGGCCGCCAAAGAACAGCGTCACGGGAAAGTTGGTGCTGTCCGCCTTCAGCCAGGCGCTGAACACGCCGGCCGAGCCCTTGACCGTGGAGAAATTCCACGGCCGGAGACTTTGATCGCTGCCGCTTGTTTCATCGTTGACGATTTTGAGCGAGACGTTCCCGGAGTGTTTTTCTTTTCGGTCCAGAGTCCATGTGCCCATCCAGTCCTCGTATGGCTTCGTCCTCGCTTTCGTCCAGTCATAGTTGTTGCCGCGCGACCATCTGCACGGAAAACCGCCGTAGTCGTACTCGAACGAGGCGTTCGTGAGAAGGTTCGGCGAACCTCCGCCGCCGGTCAGGCGGCAGAGGCGGAAGGCGTCGAGGATGAAGCAGGAGAACCCGTATTGGTAAATCCGGAGCGGCTCGACTTGGATGTCCGGATGCCGGTCAAGCCATGCGCCCCAGTCGCCATCCGGCGGCGGATCGATACCGCGCAGCCCCTCAGGGAGCGGGAAGCTGCCGCTCTCCAGCCCGACCCCGTTGATGAAAAGCGTGTATTCCGCGCTGGACGCCGAACAGCGGCGCATCAACCCCATGCGCACGGGCTTTCCCTTCACATGGTGCGGCAGCTTCTTTCCCATCCAGCCGAACTTATAGCCGTCTGACTTGATGCACCAACCCGGATTACCGAGGAACCCGACCCTTCCGTCTGGTTTGCCCTCCTCTTCCGGCAGGAACGACACGTCGAACTCGACATAAAAGTTTGCGGGCGTAGCGCGGCGCGGCGAGATGGTGCCCTTCACGACCAGCGCGCCGTTCGTCCAGGAACAGGCCCGGGCAAGGCTCCATCCCTGCCCGCCGACCCAGTTCTCGGCGAGCGTCAGCGGCGAGTCGAAGTTGTCGGCGAACAACGGCACCCCCGGATCGATCCCCGCAAACAGCGGCAAAACTCCGCATAAATAACACCCGCCGATCATTCCCCGTATCCGTTTTCCCATTTCGTCCTTCCTTCATTCCAGTTCTGCAGACGGGAACCTTACCCATGTCTGGCCACTCCGGTTTTACTCGATGCGGACCAGTGTCCCGCGCGAATCGGGTTTGTACTCGAACGCGCCGATGTCGGCCGCCGACTCCTGGACACGGGGGTACCCCGCGCCGCGGGCGTCCGTGCCGACGCCGGCGGTGTCGCCGCCCCTGTTGCGGAGCGGGCTCGCC
>Ga0209066_10000963_pt1 | contig 39738 bp, 38 predicted proteins | sample All_14_2_FD_187198 | JGI IMG/M metagenome (GOLD analysis project Ga0209066, IMG submission 187198) | Freshwater microbial communities in response to fracking from Pennsylvania, USA - Allegheny Zone_MetaG_DW_15 (SPAdes) (version 2) ... | reverse complement strand
CGCAGGGCGTGGGCTGGGCGGGATCGGGCGTGGCTGCACCACAGGCACCGGCTTGACCGGGGTGGGCTGCGCCACGGGCGGCTGTACCGCCTGGGTCTGCGGCTCGTCGGCGATCAAGGCCACGGTGATCGGCGCGGACTCGGCCACCATCACCGGCTCGGGGGCCGCATGCCAGAGCAAGGCTGCCGCACCCACGTGGACCGCCAGCACCACGACCGTCAGGCCGGCACGCTGCGCCCACGTCAGCTCGACGGGCGGCTGCCACAACTGGCGTTGAAGGGAAGGCGCAAACGAAGTCATGTCGCTCAGTCTATCACATCAGTTGCAATTGCGAATCACTCTCATTTGATGAATTCACAACAACTTACCTTTGCCCCCGTTTCGGGTGATCGCCTCGGCGCACGCATCGTGAAATGATCCCGAGGCGATTGCCTGTCCACTGCCCGATCTTGCGCAGACAGGCGACGAACACACAGGGATGTCATGGAAATGGAAGTCTTGCTGACGCCGCTGGCCGCACACGCGCCTTGCGGCGACGATCTGTCATTCTCGTCGGAGTTTGACACCATCAACGAAATGCGGCGCGCCGATGACGCCACGCTCAACCAGGGTGAATGGGTCACCAGCCTCAAGGTGGCCGACTGGCCCGGCGTGGCCCGCACCTGCGAAACCCTGCTGGGCACCCGCACGAAAGACCTGCGCCTGGCCATGTGGCTGACCGAAGCCTGGGCCCTGACCCAGGGCTACAGCGGTCTGGCGCGCGGGCTGCAGGTCTGTACCGAGTTGTGCACGCGTTACTGGGCGCCCTTGCACCCCATCGCCGACGACGGCGACCACGAGCAACGCATCGGCAACATGCGCTGGCTGCTGCAACGCGTGGTCAGCCTGGCCACCTCGCTGCCGGTTGCGCAGGCCCGCAAGGGCACGGTCTACAGCCTGCACGATCTCACCCTGGCGCGCCAATACGCCACGCTGCTGGAGCGAGAGCCCGATGAAGCGGCCCGCAGCGCCAGCGACAAGCTCACTCTGGAGCAGTTCCAGCGCGCCCTGCGCGACACCCCTGCCGAGACCTTGCAAGGCACCCTGACCGCCGCTCGCCAGTGCGAGGCGGCCCTGCTGGCCTGGCAGGTCGTGGTCGACGCCGAACTGGGCGCCGACGGCCCCAGCTTTGTCGCTGCCAAGGAAGCCCTGTCTCAGGCCGTGCACGACATCGAACGCCTCGCACGCGAGGTGGGCGCCCTGCACGACACGGTGGGTGCGGCGACGGTGACGGTTGCGGCTGTGGCTACCGCCGGCACCGCCCTGCCGTCGACCGGCCCGCAAGGTGCCCCCGTCGCGGCCGGCCCTTTGCAGACACGTGCGCAGGCCTTGCAACAACTGCGCGACGTGGCCCACTTCTTCCGCCGCACCGAGCCGCACAGCCCCGTAGCCTACCTGGCCGAGAAGGCCGTCAAATGGGGCGAGATGCCGCTGCACGAATGGCTCAGCCAGGTCATCAAGGACCAGGGGGCCATGTCTCACCTGGAAGAGTTGCTGGGCCTGGACAAGCCCGCGCACGATCACGGCTGAGCGGGTGGCACGCCGCTCGCTCGCGGCGTGGGGTTCCGGCCTGATCCGGACTCGGCCCTTTTCGAACCGACTCAACTGCCCACGCGGAACTCGATGCGGCGGTTGCGAGCCCGGCCCTCTTCGGTGGCGTTGCTCGCCACCGGTTGGTCCGGCCCCAGACCTGAGGTGCTCAGGCTGTCGGCGGGCAGGCCCTTGCTGACCAGATAGCCTTTGACCGCCTGTGCCCGCGCGAGCGACAGGCTCACGTTCGATGCGTGGCTGCCTTGCGCATCGGTGTGCCCGATGACCTCGAAGCGCCGACCCGGCAGACGCGCCAGCGCCGCGGCCATCTCATCGAGGATCAGCAAGCCCGCCGGCCGCAAGACCGCACTGCCCGGCTCGAACTCGACGATGCGATTGGCCAGCGCCTGGTCCACCACCGCCTGCTCCTGCACGGCCACACGCAGGCCGTTGCGCACAGTGTAGGTCGGGTTGAGCGACTGCGCCATCTCGCTGGCCAGTTGCTGGCGCAAGGCTTCGTTGCCCACCTCGCCCTTGAGGTCCACCGTCTGCCCCTGCACGCTGAGCTGACCGTGACTGACCTGCTTCAAGGACGGCGACAGCAGCTTTTGCACATGCTGCGACCACTGTGGTGGCGCCACCACCGAGCCCAGCGACAACTGGTCCACCACCCGTTCGGCACCATAGAGCTCACGAAGGCGCGTGATCACGGCGATCCGCGTGGCCTCGTCCGGCACGGTCCCGGCCACCACCACCTGGCCCGGCCCTTGAATCTGCGCGCCCCCGGAGCTTGGCGGGGTTTGCGCGCTCACGCCATTCGAGACGAGCACCAGCCCGGCGAGCACGCCCAGGCGCACCGTGTGCATCCATTTCACCGCTTGCATCACATCAGACTCCGAGAAAGACTTCCTGGTAGGTGGCCAGCGCCTGCGACAGGGACAGGCCCGGGTCTCGCAGGTAATTGGACAGTTTGCGCAGACCGTAATCGGCCTGCACCTCGTCTTCGACCCAGTCGGCCTGGTTGACGCTGACCGCCTCTTGCGCCAGCGTGTGCGGGTCGATCAAGGTGCTCAAGGTGGCCGCCGACGCCCCCTGAAAGCCCAGCACCAGCCAAGTCTGGCCTTCATGACCGACCAGGTACAGGCCCAGCTCCACGTCGTGCCTGCGGAAGAAGCCCAGCACCAGCGACAGCCAGAACGCCGCCACCGGCCCGCGCAGGCTGGCATCGTTCACCAGTGGCAGGCACAGAGCCTTCGTCAAACGCGCGGCACCCTGGCTCATCACCGGTTGCAGCAGCAGGCCCAGCGCCAGCGTGGCCTGACGCAGCGACACCTTGACGCCACTGGCCGCCAGCATCTGCTCCAGGCTGGCCACGGTGTGCGTGTCGAGAAACTCCTGCAGGGCATTGCGGGCGGCAGGCTCCTGCACCTCATGGGGCACGGGTGCCTGCAGACTCGCCTGAGCGTGGACCAGATCGGTCGCGGCGTGGGCCACCCCCGCCACCTGATCCAGCCGGTTCCAGACCCGCGACAAAGCCACCGGCGCCACATCCGGGAAGGCGCGCGGCGTGGAGACATCAAACGAGCAGGCGGTCACGAAAGGAAAGCGGCGGCCGGATGCGTCCTGGCTGGCACGCCAGTGACCGGCCAGGCCCACCCGGCTGGCTGTGCCCAGGATCGCAAACTGCACGTTGGGCGCCGCGTCGTAGCGCAGCTTCCAGCGTGGGTCGGTGGCCAGACGCTCCATGGTCTGCGACTGCCAGCGATCGAGGTGCTCGATCAAGGCGCTGTGGTGGGCGCTGCGCACGAAGTCGCCGCGCGAAGGCAGTTTGCCGAAGTACACCAGGTCGTGGCTGGCCGAGGGCGTGGTGCTCACAGCGCGCCCTCCGTCGCCACCGGCTCGACCGGTCCGGCGATGATGGCCGGCAAGGCGCCCAGGCTGGCCGATGGCGCAGCCCCGTTGGCCGTGGCTTGCGCGGCAGCCGGTGCCGTGGGCGTGTCGGCGTTGGAGATGATGCGCAACTGCACTGCCACCGAGGCTCCGCCCTGCACCCAGCGCAGCTCGAACACCCCATCATCGATGCGCCGACGCTGGGCCGAGTTGATCATCCGCTCCAGACCGAAACGACCCGGCTCCTGGAAGAAGTTGATCGGTGTGCCGTCGTAGCTCACCCCCGCGATCTTCACACCCGGCGTGCCCGGCCCGGGCCACACGAAGTGCGCCCAGCTGGCCTTGCCATTGCGGTAGCGCAGCACCTGGCCGTCCACCTCGATGGTGTACTCGGTCAGACCCGGCACCGCCTGCGGCAGCAGCTGGAACACCGTCTGCACTTCGGCGGCAGTACCGCCTGCAGCACCACCTGCAGCCGCGGCGGCTTGCCCACCCAGCGGCGCCATCCAGGCCCCGACCCCACCGACGAACTCGGGGCGAAGGCGCACACCCATGTCGGCCCAGGTGCGCGGCGTGATGCTGTCGCCGCGTTTGAGCACGAGCGCGCCCAACGACTGTTCGACAAACTTGCTCACCGCCCCTTCGGCACCGAACACCTTGGCCACCTCGCCCGGGCTGGCCTCGATGCGGGCGTTGCGGTCAAAGGGGTACTTGCTGGAGAGCGTGCGCTGATAGGGCTCGAAGACCTGCGCCATCCACACCCGGTTGAGCTCGGCTTCGGCGGGCTTGACGATGACGCCATAGGCCTGCATCAGCGGGCGCACCAGGATCGGACGCAGGGCGTTGCGCGCCGACTCGTTCAGGCCGTTGAGTAGCTGCTCGTCCACCAGTTTGAGCGCTTCGGCCAGCTCGCCGCTGCCCTCCAGCGTCTGCACCATGAACTGGCGCGAAGCCGGGCCCGCATCGCCCTGCGTCTTCATCTGGTTGAAGCGCGAGCGAATTTTGGAGAGCGCGCCCAGGTAATGGCGGATCAGCGGCTCCTGCCCTTCGCGCGGCATCATCAGGCGGTTGAGGCTGGCGAACTCCTGACCGATCGGGCCCATGGGGATCTGGGCGTCCTTGCCCAGCGTGAGGTTCAGGTTCACCGGCGTGGGGCTGGGCGTCACACTGAGGATGCGTTGCTTGAACCACTCCACGAAGCTTTTCTGCCCCTTGGCGAGCCGCTCATTGACCAGCGAAGGGTTGTCCCAGGAGGTTTGCTCATACAAGGTGTGCAGCAACACGCCCACCGGCGAGTTACTCGGGTCACCCAGGCGGTTCATGTGCACCACGGCCTGATCGAAGCTGGCGAAGTCGTGCACGGTGATGCCTTGCATGAACTTCTGCCACTCGCGCACGTACTCGGTCTTGTAGAGCGTGGTGAGGGCCTTCTGGATCTGCTCCGGACTGCCTTCCAGGGTCAGGTCATCGGCGGCTGCGGTCTTGAGCACCCAGTCGCTGGTCTGCAACTCCTTGTGCGCGGCATTCTGGATCGCCTCCTTCACGTACTGCTCCCACGCCTCTCGGGTAAAAGCGCCCGACACAGCATGGCTACCGGCCACGATCTGGCGGTCGTTTTCGGTGACGAAGCGTGTGACGGTGACGGGCGCAAAGCGGGTGGCGGCACGCGCCTTGATCTCGCCATACACACGCTCGCGCGCCGGCATGCCTTTGACGACGCGACGCAGGTTCTCGCGCGTCTGGTCCAGCAGGGTCAGGTTGAGCTCCTGCTGCGGGAAGGCCGGGTCGCTCATCTGCGCCAGGGCAAAGGACATGATGCGCTCGGCGCGCTGGATCAGCTGCTCGCGCGGCATGGCACCGCGGTGGGTCTCCAGCCAGCTGCGCCAGAATCGGGTGAGCTGGTCGCTCATGTGACCGGCTTCCAGGCGGCTGCGGTCACCCAGCATCAGGTAGGCCTTCAGTGCGTTGTAGGCCTCGGTGACGTTGGTGCTGGACGCCTGGGTGTAGGGGGCGCCCGTCGCGGTGGTGCCCGGTGCGACGGACGTGGCGGCGTTCGCCACGGCCTGGGTGCTGACCAGCATCACCCCTGAGGCGGCGCCCGCTGGTGCCAGCGGGGTGACGGTGTCGGCTGCGGTCACCACGGGCGGCTCGCCGGTACGCTGCAGCGGGCGCAGTTCCGCAGCACGCGCATTGACCTCAGTGAGGTAGCCCGCGATGGACTGGGCTGCCGGCTTGAGCATCACGGCCTGCAGGCCATGGAAGTACTCTTCCTTCAAACGGGCCTCAATCGTGTCGCCCTGGTACAGACCCAGGCCAATCGACCAGGGGCGCTCGGCGCGGTAGCGCTGCATCTGCTCCAGTCGGTCCTGCAAGATCTCCAGCGCCTCCAGGCGCGACTGCAGGTCGACACGCTGGTGCTGCACCTGCTGGGCCTTGAGCAGATCGGCCTGCACGTGCGCCACCAGCTGGCGGTTGCCCATGTAGGACCAGGTCCAGCCTGCCAACACGGCGCCCACCAGGGTCAGCCCGCCGAAGAAGGCCGCGTAACGCAGGCGCAGCTTGTGACGGCTGGTGTACTGCTTGACCAGATCGCGGTCGGCAAAGATCACGCGCGAGAACAGCTCCTTGAGGAAGAAGCCGCTTTGCGAATAGACGGCCGCCGCCGGACCCGGCTGGAGCTGCAGCCCGAACTGATCTGCCACGCGCTCGCTGGCGCGGCTGGTGGACTGCCCTTCCTGCACGGCGCTGGTGAAGTAGAAGCCGCGGAAGATGGGTCGGAACTGATAGGGGTTGTCCTCGAACAGGGTGTTGAGGAAGGTGCGCAGTGCCGGCTTGAGGGCGGCAAATTCGAGCGGGAAGGTCAGCACGCCCGGTGGCAACTGCTCCCCGCGGTGCAGGGACATGCGCGCCACGGAGGCGTCTTTCAAGCCCTGGTACAGCACATCGAACTGCTGCTCGAACTGGGCGACCACATCGCCCCGGCCGGTGGTGTCGTACGGCAAGGTCGCGCCCCAGACCTTGTCGCGTTCGCTGCGTTCGCGGTCTTCGAAGAAGTCGACGAAGCCGGCGATCAGGTCGGCCTTGGTGAACAGCACGTAGACCGGCGCGAACACTTCCAGTTTCTCGGTGAGCTCCTGCACGCGCTGGCGCAGCTTGCGAGCCAGGTCGATCGCGAACTCGGGCTTGTTGGCGCCCAGCTCGGCCACGCTCACGGCGATGATGACGCCGTTGAGCGGGGCCTTGGGGCGGTGCTTCTTGAGCAGGGACAGGAAGCCGAGCCACTCACCGCGGTCTTCTTCGTGCACCGAGTAGCGGCCGGCCGTGTCCAGCAAGATGCCTTCGGTGGTGAAGTACCAGTCGCAATGGCGTGTGCCGCCAATGCCCTGGATGACGTTGTCGGTGTTATCGGCAAAGGGGAACTTCAGACCGGACTTGACCACGGCCGAGCTCTTGCCCGCCGCCGGGTTGCCGATGACGGCGTACCAGGGCAGCTCGTACAGGGCGGCCGAGCCTGAGGTCTCGCCCAGGCGCGAGGTCTTGATGAGCTTGACGGCTTCGGTCATGCGCTCGCGCACAGCCGCGACCTCGTCCTGGCGACCCGCATCAGCGGCTTCACGCACGGCCTTGTCGGCCTCGTCGGCCATGGCCTGCTCCAGCGACTGCGCCGCGCGTTGGGCTCGCCAGCGCCGCACACCCCAGACGATCAGCCAGGCCAGCCCGAGCAGCCCGAGCACGACCCCGGCCCAGATCAGCCCGACCTTCAGGGTGTCGGCGCCCAGCAGCAGCAGGCCCGCCAGCGCCGCGACGCCGATGACAGTCAGCGTGCGGGTATCAAGGAGAAAACGCCAGATTCTTTGCATGGGTACTTCCAGGTCGTTCACGCCGCCTCAAGGACGGCGGGCTGGGGTGGCATCGGGGACAGGGCCACCACCACACGTTCATGGGGTGACTGCACATGGGTGGCCACAGCGACACGCTGGGCCTGATCGCTGGCCCGCAAGGCCGCGCAGGCCAGCGCCGTGGGCACGAGCGCACGGGCCACGCCCAGGTCGCCGCAGGCCTCGCCCACACGGGTGACCTGCTGCAGGGGATCGAGTTCAGGGGCCACGCCTTGCAGGGCTTCGAACAGCTCGCCGGTGCGGCTGGCGCGGTGATCGGCGTCCGACACCACCATCAGGCTCTCATGCGGGGGCGTCGAGCGCTGCAGGACTTCGGTGAGCACGGCCGTCAAGGTGGTGCAACCGATGCGTCCGGCGACATCGGCCGATTTGTCACGCCGACCGCAGACCGGGCGCCACAGGCGCATGGCCTCCGGCATCTGCGCGCGCAGGTGAGGCCATTGCGGGTGAGCCAGCAGCAAGGCGGCAGCGCCCTCGCCGGGCACGCGTCCGGTCTGGTGCTGGGCCGTGAACAGTTCACCCACGGACTGCAGGTGATCGATGCGGTCGGCATCAATGGCACTGTCCACCGCCAGGATGAGCAGCAATTCGGGGCGCGGCTCGCGTGCCCAGCGCAGCAGGTGCTGGTCGATCTCGGCCCAGAGGCTCTCGGCCTGAGCCAGGGGCGTAACCTGCCACGCAGGCGCGTGGGCTTGCACGGTGGCGACCCAGTCCAGCAAGGTGCCGCACTGGGACTGCAGCCAGGCGGTGGCCGCCTCGCGGTCGGCTTCTTGCCAATGGGACGGCCACAGCACCCTCACGGTGACACGCGGGCGCTGCGCCTCGCGGGAGGCCTGCTGGGCCAGCGCCATGGGCCGTGCCACGCCCGACAGGTGCGCCTTGCCAAAGGCCTCTGCGTCGTTGAACGCCGGCGCTTCGTCGGAGGCCGATGACATGTCGCCATCCGTCAGGTCGGTGCGCAGGCTGGTCAGGGCATCGAGCACCTGGTGCAGCGGTGCCTCGATCAGGGCGAGGGCCCGCAGCACCGCGGACGGAAGCCCGCCCTCGTCAGGATGGCTCAGTTCGCCATGGGCCAGCAGCCAGTCGTCCAGTTCGATCTCGGGCACCCGGGCGGTGAACACGGGCAGTCCGTCCAGGTCTTGCAGGTGAGCATCCAGATCGGGGCGCGCACCGCCCGCTTGCAAGATGGACCAGGCGGTGTCGGCGTCGGTCCCGACGGGGAGGTGGACCGCTTCGGCCAGCACCCAGGCCGAGGCATCACGCTGCGCCTGGGCTTCGGCCGACAGCGCGGTGTCTGCCGCGCCCTCCCCGGCCGACGGCGCTGTCGCAGGCGCCGCCACCGGCGTGCGCAAGCGCTGCACACCCCACAGCGCGGCCAGCAGCCCCAGGGTCAACAGCAGCGGCAACACGATCAGTTGCACGACGATGTCGCTCATGCCGATGTCGCGCTCGGCGTTCTGCCATTGCCAGAGGGTGACCAGCCACACGATCGTGGCGATCACCAACCCCAAACCCAGCGCTTTCAAAATCCTGGCCATGCCCTGACTGCCTGCTCGATGACCGTGCTGCCACGCGGCAGCACCTGTGACGGTGTGGAGAGCCCGCAAGGGCTCAGATGCCGGTGGAAACCGCCTGTCCGGAGATGAGGGTGGCGCCGCAGGCGCACTTGTCGCCATGGCGGGCTGCGGGCTGACCGTCGATGATCATGGTGGGGTCGCCACTCACGATCACGGTGGTGCCGCCGTGGCCCTTCTTGGGGCAGGTGACCTGGTCGCCCACCCGTGCAATGCGGCGTCCATGGGTGTCCGTGCTGCCCGCAGCCCCCACCACGGTGCCACCATGGCTGGTGCTGTCCCCCAAGACAATGAATGGACGTCCCATGGTCCGTGCGCTCCCTGATATCTCTTTGTGTGTGCGGCCGGAAGTACCGACGCGGGCGCAGTCTAAGGCGCCGCAGACCCATCTCAGCCCCCCCGCTAGAGGGGTGATGCTGTGACAGTCTGTGTCAAGTGCGCTCAGCGGTAACGGGCTGCACGCATGGCCTCACGCACGCCGGGCTTGCGCCACTCGACGTGGCCCAGGTCCATCATCTGCCAGCGCCCGCCCCAGGTCAGGCCCAAGCGCTCCGCGACCTCGCCATAGAGCTGGTAGCCACGCATGGCCCAGGGATCCTTCTCGCTGATGACCAGTTTGCCGTCGCGGTAGAAGGCGCAGTCGGCGCCCAGGCCCCACTGGTGGTAGCTCTGCCAGGCGCTGGCGTTGGTCACATGCCCGCCCTTGGCGGCCAGCAGGGTCTGGCGCTCGGGGCTGCGCCAGCCTTCGAGCAAGGCCATGTCGTAGCCATGCTCTTCTTTCATGATCTTGAACGCCCGCAGCAGCAACTGCACGAAGGCCGGGTCCATCTGCTCCCAACGGCGATCGGCGCTGGCGAGCAGGGGGCGCACGACCTCGACCTCGGCGGTGTGGAAGACCTCGGGCGGCAAGGGCGGGGGCGGAACCAGGTGCTCACCTTGCAGCAGGTGCGCCACCTGCGGGTTGAGCGGGTCGATGCGGTCGTCGAAGCCCTCCAGCGTGCGTGTGCCCCACAGGCTCCAGCTCAAGGTGAGCAGCACCGGCAGCGACAGGAGCGTGCCCCCGCCCAGCACCCAGGTCCAGCGACGCCCCCACCAGCGGTGGGCGCCCTGCACGCCGGCGCCGGTCTGGTGCCACAGACGGATCGGCGCGTGCCGCGCCTGCGCGCCCAGGTGCCGCCCGGCCCGCTGGCTTTGCGCGCGCCCCCGCTGCCACCAGCGTTGCCAACTCAGCGCCAAGACCTGGCGCCAATGCGGAAACACCAGCAAGGCCAAGACCCCGCTGGCCAGCATGAAAGCGCCGAACACCCACCCTGTTTGCATCATTCTTGTAACCAGTCTTTGCAGCCAGCGAACTCGCCCTTTCGCGACCCTGCCCGCCTCCCTAGAATGCGCGGGTTCACACATTCCAATAAAACACTACAGGGAGTCAGGCTTGAGCCATGACCAGGGCCTGACATGGCCCCGCAACACTCAATCTTCGCGGCCGCAGGCTCACCCTGCGCTCGACCGTCCCAGCCTGTTTGCCGGCATGGAGCCCGACGCGGACGAGCCCGCCGAACGCGTGCGGATTCTATCGACGCTCGCCGCCAGCCGTCCCCCCTCCAAACGGGCGTCTGGTCGCTCGCGGCGCGGACGTGGCAGCAGTTGGCAGTTCAAGGCGCTGCTGACCCTGATGGGCCTGGGCATCATCGGCCTGCTGGCAGGTTTTGCCATGGTGCTCACACAAGGTCACTCTCAGGCCGGTACGGCGGTGCCACCTGAGGCGGCGCGCCGTGCCTTGATCGCTGCGCCCGCCGCCACCCCGGTGCCTCCGCAGGCCGCAACCATCGCAACGACCACGGCCAGCGTGACGGCATCGGCTTCCTCTGCCACGGCCAACTTGCCGAGCACGCAAGCACCCCAAACGGCTGTGATCGAGGAGGTCGTCCCCGATGCGGTCGCGGGCTTGGGCACCGTGGCGGCGGCCTCCCCCTTGGCAGCGCTGGGCAGCACAGCCACTGCCAACTCGGCCATGGCCAAGTCCACACCTGCACCCGCCACCCAGCCGACGGCTCTGCCCCCCACTCCGGCCCCAACACCGACCACCGCTGGCGCTCAGGCCGAGCCACGTCGCGTGGCCCAAGCATCCCAGCCCCCCGTGCGGACGGAGGCTCGCCCCCGCCAGACTGCGACAAAGCGAGGTCAGGATGCGGATGTGGCGCTGCTGGAAGCGATGTTCGCCCACACCCGCGCGGCCCGCCCGGACGGCGACAAACGGCGCCTGTGCGCCCAGCAGCCACAGAGCGCAGCGTGCACCAAGGCGCGCTGATCCGGCTTGGTGGAGCCCCTTGTGACGGGTGATGGCACCACCCCACTGTGAGCAGGGTGCGGGTTTGGGCGCTACGATGCCTGCTTGCTGTATGAGCACCTCGTAGCCCAGGACACGCCATGACCCATCCCAGCCCCTCCGACCCGGCCCTTGACGCCGACACCCCGATCCGTCCGTCTGACGATGAGGGCGTGCCGGTGTCGCTCAAAATCCGCGAGCGGATCAAGGCCGCCCGCAAGCGCTTTCACGCCAACGACAACATCGCCGACTTCATCCGACCGGGTGAGCTCGAAGCACTGCTGGACGAGGTGGAGAGCAAGATGCGCGGCGTGCTGTCCAGTTTGGTGATCGACACCGACAGTGACCACAACACGCAGGACACGGCGCGGCGCGTGGCCAAGATGTACCTCAACGAGATCTTCCGGGGTCGCTACCAGGAGGCGCCGCCCGTCACGGAGTTTCCCAACGCCGAGCGCCTCAACGAGCTGATGATCGTCGGCCCCATCACCGTGCGCAGCGCCTGCTCGCACCACCTGTGCCCGATCATGGGCAAGGTGTGGATCGGCATCATGCCCAATGAGCATTCGAACCTGATCGGCCTGTCGAAGTACGCGCGCCTGATCGACTGGATCATGAGCCGTCCGCAGATTCAGGAAGAGGCCGTGACCCAGGTGGCCGATGTACTGCAGTCGCGCATGAACCCGGATGGCCTGGCCGTGATCATGGAGGCCGACCATTTCTGTATGCATTGGCGCGGCGTCAAGGACATGGACTCCAAGATGATCAACAGTGTGATGCGGGGCTCCTTCTTGAAGGACCCCAATCTGCGTCGCGAATTCCTGTCTCTGGTGACCCACAAGAAAGGCTGATGCCATGTTGGTTCGACTGCTTTACGCCAGCCGCGCGGCCAAGGCGCTGACCCCCGAGGTGATCGAGAGCATCCTGGCCTCATCTCGCAAGACCAACCCGGCCCTCGGTGTGACCGGCCTGCTGTGCCACAGCGACGAGATTTTCATGCAGGTGCTCGAAGGGGGACGCGACACGGTCAACCACCTCTACAGCCGCATCTGCAGTGACAGCCGCCACCGCGATGTGATCGTGCTGCACTACGAAGAGATCACCGAACGGCGCTTTTCCAGCTGGACGATGGGTCAGGTGAATCTGGAGCGGGTCAACCCCTCCATCTTGCTGAAGTACTCCGAGCGCCCGGTGCTGGACCCATATGCCGTCTCTGGCCAAGTGTCGATGGCCCTGCTCGATGAGTTGCTGGCCACCGCCTCCATCATCAGCCGCTCGAATTGAGCGCCGGGCACCCGACGCTGCTGGGCCTGGATTTCAGCTGCGCGCCCACGCGACGCAAGCCGCTGACCCTGGCACAAGGGGTGCGCGCCGGCCATGCGGTCAAGCTGCTGGGCCTGGAGGCCCTGCCCAGCCTGGATGAGTGGGCTGAGCGGCTGCGGCCGGCCGGGATGGCGGCAGCCGGTTGGCACCACGGCTTTGTGATGGGCTGTGACTTCCCTTTTGGCCTGCCCCGCCCTTTCGTGCAGGCCCTGGCAGCGCATGGCCCGGATGCGGTCTTTGCCAGGCAGCGTGAGGCACAGGCCCTGGTCGCCGAATGCGATCGGCTGATCGACGCCCTGCATGCGCATTGCGGCGACCGTGCCGGCTTTCAGCGCCTGATCGACGGCTGGGGACAGACTTGGGATACGCCACGGCCTGCGGGGAGCAAACTGCTGCACCGCGCGACCGACCGGTCGGTGCCGGGCCTGTCGAGCACCAGCCCGCTGCAAACCCGCTATGTGCCGGTGGGCAAGATGTACTTCGAGGGCATGAAGCGTCTGGTGGACGCCGATGTGAGCCTGCCCGGGCTGCGCACGGGACGCTTTGATGCCATCGCGCTGGAGGCCTACCCCGGCCTGCTGGCGGGCGAGATCCTGGGGCGCCGCAGCTACAAGAGCGAAACCGACGCCACGCCCGAGCGCCTGATCGCCCGCCTGGACCTGATCGATGCGCTGGAGCAGGGTCGCACCCGCCTGGGGCTGCGGCTCAAGCTGACGCCCGCCCAACGCGACCACCTGGCCGCCGACCCGAAAGGCGACCGCCTGGACGCGGTGCTGTGCCTGATGCAGGCGGCCTGGGCGCAGGCCCAACATGAGGCCGGCGCGACACGGTGGGGCCTGTCGCCCGCGATGGACCCGGTCGAAGGGTGGATACTCACGGCATGAGTGAGACGATGTTTGACATGATCGAGGTGCAGGGCCAGCCGGCCGTGCGCGTGCAATCGCCCGATGGGGCCCAGGCGACCGTGCTGCTGCATGGCGCGCAGGTGATTTCGTGGGTCCCTGCGGGTGGGGCGAACCAGCTGTACCTGTCGCCAGAGGCGGTGATCGCCCCCGGTCAGGCAGTGCGTGGTGGCGTGCCTGTGGTGTTTCCGCAGTTCGCCCAACGGGGACCGGACACCAGCCTGCCCCGCCATGGTCTGCTGCGCACCCGCGCGTGGACGGTGGAAAGCAGCCGCCAGGAAAAGGACCATGCCCAGCTGACCCTGGTGTTCGACGACACCGCCGAGACGCGCGCGCTGTGGCCACACAGTTTCACGGCCGAGATGACCGTGTCGGTGAGCAACACGCGCCTGGATCTGGAGCTGTATGTGCAGAACCCGGGACAGACCCCGTGGTCCTTCACTGCCGCCTTGCACACCTACCTGGCCGTGTCAGATGTGACCCAGGCCCGCCTGCTGGGTCTGGAGGGCCGCCCCTTCGAGGACACGGTGCTGGACGAGCGCCACATCGAAGATCACCCGGAGAAGCGTTTCTACGGTGAATTCGACCGCATCTACAGCGGCGTGAAAGACCTGCTGCTGCGCGATGGGCCCCGCCGCGTGAACATCACGCAGTCCGGCTGGCCTGACGCGGTGGTGTGGAACCCGGGGCCGCACAAGTGCGCTGCCCTGGCCGACATGCCCGAAGCCGACTGGCAGCACATGCTGTGTGTGGAGGCCGCCGCGGTGTTCGAGCCGATCACCCTGGGCGCAGAGGAAGAGTGGAGCGGTCGCCAGAGCCTGGTCTTGCTGACCGAGTGAAGTCGGTCGCCACCTGATCCTGTGGGGGCGGCGTACGGCGGCCGCCCCTGTGCCCCTCACTGGGCGGCCGAGGCGCCCACGGCGGGCAAGTTCAGCAATTGACGCACGTCGGCGGTGAGTTGGTCCAGCGGCATGCCGTAGCGGGCAAACAGGCGCACCTGCCCCTTCGGGTCGAAGATGTAGGAGCCGGCGGTGTGGTCGATGGTGTAGCCGCCGCTGGGCGTCTCGACCTTCTGATAGAACACCTTGAACTCGCGGCTGACGGCCTGGATCTCCTCAGGCGAGCCGGTCAGCCCCACAAAGCTGGGGTCCATGGCCTGCAGGTAGCCCTTGAGCACCTGGGGCGTGTCACGCTCCGGGTCCACCGACACGAACACGCCCTGCACCTTCTCGCCATCCGGCCCCAGGCGGCGGCGCAGCTCGGCCAGCTCGGCCATGGTGGTGGGGCACACGTCAGGGCACTGCGTGAAGCCGAAGAACACAAACACGACCTTGCCCTTGAACTCGGACAGGTCGCGCATGCGCCCATCAAAATCCTTCAGGCGCAGTTGCTGGGCGTAGGTGGCGCCCGTGATGTCGACCCCGTTGAACTTCAGGCCGGCCTTGGGCTTGGTCATGTCCGAGATCTGGTCACAGGCACTGAGGCCCCACACAGCAGACAGGCTCAGGGCGGTGGTGGCGGCCAGCATCAGGGTGCGGCGGCGGGGCGCATCAAAGCGCGAAAAGGGCTTGCGGGTCATCGGAGCGCTCAGATCTTCCAGTAATGGTCGACCAGCAAGGCGGCAAACAACAGCATCAGGTAGATGATGGAGAAGCGGAAGGTCTTGCGGGCCAGTGCGTCACTGTAACGCCGCCACAGCCGAAAGGCATAGACCAGGAACAAGATCCCAAGCGTCAGCGCCGACCCCAGGTAGAGCCAGCCACTCATGCCGTAGATGAAGGGCAGCAAGGTGCCGGCCAGCAGGACCAGGGTGTAGAGCAGCACATGCAGACGCGTGAAGGCGTTGCCGTGGGTGACGGGCAGCATGGGCAGACCGGCCTTGGCGTAGTCTTCGACACGGTAGAGGGCCAGGGCCCAGAAGTGCGGCGGCGTCCACAAGAAGATGATCAGGCACAGCATGAGCGCTTCGGGCCCGACCTCGCCACGCATGGCCGCCCAGCCCAGCACGGGCGGCATGGCCCCAGAAGCGCCGCCGATGACGATGTTCTGCGGGGTGAGCGGCTTGAGCACCACGGTGTAGACCACGGCATAGCCGACGAAGGTGGCCAGCGTCAGCCACATGGTCAGTGCATTGACCCACAGGGCCAGGATGGCCATGCCCAGACCGCACAGCAGGCCGCTGAACAGCAGGGTCTGGCGCAGCGAGAGATCGCCGCGCGCCGTGGGGCGCCAGGCGGTGCGCTTCATGCGGGCATCGATGCCCTGCTCGATCAGGCAGTTGAAGGCGGCGGCAGCCCCAGCCACCAGCCAGATGCCGGCACAGGCCGCGACCGCCCGCAGCGCTTCGGCCTGGGTGGGCACGCCCGGCACGGCCAGCAGCATGCCGATGACAGCGCAAAAGACGATGAGCTGGACGACCTTGGGCTTGGTCAGCACATAAAACTGACGAAAGGGAGAGAGCGGGGCCGGCAGCGCAACGGATGAGGGCGCAGCAAGGGCATCTGACATGGGCATCCTTCGGTGGGTGAGCACACTATGGGGTGGACACACCGGCCACACCAGGGTGAAGTCCCTGATGCGCGGGGGCCGGGGCGCCAGACGGCGCATGAACAAGACGAGGCAAGACCAGCAGACGCACGAGACGCCACACCAGCAAGGTGGCGCCCAGGGTGTGGGCCAAGGCAGCGGCCAGGGGCCAGCCCAGCACCACATTGCTCAGGCCGCTGAGCAGCTGCCAGGCCAGCAAGCCCCACAGCCACAGGCCTTCGCGGCGCCAGGGATGGGAGACCTCGCTCGCTTGGGCTTGGACTTGGGATGCAGCAGCAGCAGCGCCAGGACGCCAGGCACGCAGGGCTGCACCGTAGCGCCACAACGCGACAGTCACGAGCACGGCCATCAGGCGATGGCTCATGTGGATGGCGGTGAGCGCGGCCATGCTGATGGGCTCGCCCTGCCCATTCTCACCCAGCGCCCGCAGCAGGTGAAAACCACTGGCGAAGTCCATCTCGGGCCACCACTGGCCCTGGCAGGTAGGGATGTCGCTGCACACCAGGACAGCGTAGTTGGTGCTGACCCAGCCGCCCAGGGCCACCTGTGTCGACACCAGGGCGAGCACGAGCCAGCCCCAGCGACGCAAAGGCGCCTGAGCCCAGGCGCGCAGGCCGCGGCCCAGCGGACTGCTGGCGAGGGCGCCGGCTGCGGAGGGGCTCGCGCCTTCCAGCACGCGCACCTGCGCGGTCAACAGGCCCACGCCCAGCAAGGCGCCCAGCAGGTGCAAGGTCACGATGAGGGGTTGGAGCTTGAGGGTGACCGTGAGCGCCCCGAACGCGCCTTGCGCGCACACCCACACAAAGGTGGCCGTGGCCCACCAGGGGGAGAGGCTGCCGTGGCGGCCGCGCAGCCACCAACCCGCCAGCATCAGCCCCGTGATCAGGGCGCCCACGCCGGTGGCCAGGTAGCGGTGGATCATCTCGATCCAGGCCTTGCTGTGCGTGACCGGCCCGTGGGGCACCGCCGCCTGCTCGGCCGCGATCTGGGCGTGTGCGGCCCAGGGACTGGTCTGGCCGTAGCAGCCCGGCCAGTCCGGACAGCCCAGGCCGGAGTCGGTCAGGCGCGTGAAAGCACCGAACACCACCAGGTCGATGGTGAGAAACAAGGTGGCCACCGTCAGGGCATGTTGCCAGGCTGGCCAGCCTGTCAGGCCTGCGCGGCGGGCGCGCCACATCACGCCGCCAGCGGCCAACAGCGCCAGCACCGCCCCGAACAGCGCCACTTCCAGCGCGGGATTGAGGTTGACGAGGTCGATCATGCGGGTGCGCTCAACGGCCGGCCTCGTCCCACGAATTGCTGGCCTTGAGCAGGCGCATCAGGTCTTTCTTGATGCGCACCGGATCGGCATCGGCCGGAAAGCGCATCATCCAGTCCCCCCGGGGGTCGACCAGATACAGGTGACTGCTGAGGGTCTGCCCCGCGTCGGCTTGCAGCCACTGCGACAGCCGCGCAGCGTCGACCCGCAGCGTCCAGGCCTGGGCCAGCGCCGGCAACAAGGCCGGTCGCACCTCGGCCTGGTCGGGGATCAGCCAGACGCGGTCCACGCGGTCCTTGTCGCGGCCCAGCACTTCGCGCAGCTGGCGCTGCAGGTAGAGCTGGCGTTCGCAGGCGGCATCGCAGGCCCCGCCGGCCACGCTGACCAGCAGCCACTGGCCCTGCAGGGCCTGGGGCGCGACGGCCTGGCCTTGCAGATCGGTGAAGGCCAGCCCGGGCTCGGCAGCCATGGGCTTGGGCGGGGTGATGAGGGTGCCGTGGTTGATGCGCCCCTGAGGCTTGACGACGTAGTAGCTCAGGTACGACGCCACGACGGGTGCGGCACACACGGCCCAGATCAGCAGCATCTTGAGCCGACCCATGCGCGTGCGCTGGGGGGAGGCTGCGCCTGCGCTGGGCAGGCTGTGAACGCTGAGTTGCAGCAAGGGATTGGAAGAGGCTGCGTCAGGAGGTGGCATGGTGGGCGTTTCTGGCCAGACGTCTGGCAAGGCGTTGGGGACGGATGAACTGGAACCACAGGGTCAGCGCAGCGGCCACGGCCGACAAGGCAAACCACTGCGCGGCGTAGCCCAAGTGCTTGTCGCGGCCCAGGTCAGGCGCCGCCCACTCGCGTTGCAAGACGGTGTCCGGACTCTGAGCCTCAGCTTGCACCTGAAGCACGGCGCCGGGAAGCGGGGATTGCCCCAGCCAGGTTTGCCAGAATGCGGCATCGACGTTCTGGCGGATGAGGGGCTGGGCCGGTGCGCCCGTGACCACAGGCAGCGGCTCAGCGCCCAACTGGTAGACGCGTGAGGCCGAGGCCACCACCCTGCCCGGCACCGTCACCCGCCCGGTGGCGGTGGGCAGATCGGGCACACGCTGGCGATCACGCATGTCACGCGGCACCCAGCCGCGCTGCACCAGCAGCAGGCGCCCGTCACACGCGCTGCCCGGCGCATGCAGGCGCAAGGGGGTGATCACCTCGAAGCCGGTCCGGCCTTGCTGCGTGCGGTTGTCGAGCCAGACGGTGCGCTCGGTCAGCCAGGTCCCGGTGAGTTGGGCGGTGCGCTGCACCGGCAGGGCCTCGGCTGAGCGGCCATCGCAGGGCCAGTCGGCCGACTGCCATGCGGGCAACTGCTGGCGGGTCTGGAGCAGGGTCTGCGCCTGCTGCTTCTCGTCGGCGCGCCGCAACTGCCACTGGCCCAGCGCCGCGGTGGCCAACACCGTGGCCAGACCAGCCACGCACGCGATGACTCGGGCGGTACCTGGGGTCATTTCGCTGTGCCCGCCCCGTGGGACTGCCCATAATCGGGTCGCATGAAACTGATCCTTGCTCTGGCCTTGCTGGCCATCGTCGCCGCCCTGGCCCTGGCCGGTCGTGCCATGTTGCGTGACCGGCAGTCCGGCGAACCGGCCCCGCGCCGCATGATGCGGGCCCTGGCCTGGCGGGTGGGGCTGTCGGTGGCCTTGTTCATCTTCATCTGGATCGCGTATCAACTGGGCTGGATTCAACCGACCGGGCTCCCCGTCAGCGGGTGAGCCCGGCGGGCCCGGTGCCCACCTCAGGTCCAGTAGACGACCACGTACAGGCCCAGCCAGACCACGTCCACAAAGTGCCAGTACCAGGCTGCACCTTCGAATCCAAAGTGGCGCTCGGGCGTGAAATGGCCGCGCTGCAGGCGCAAGGTGATGAACAGCAGCATCAGCGTGCCGACGAACACATGCAGACCGTGGAAGCCGGTGAGCATGAAGAAGGTGGAGCCGTAGATGCCCGAGGACAGCTTGAGGTTGAGGTGGGTGTAGGCCTCGTAGTACTCATAGCCCTGCAGGCACAGAAACAAGGCGCCCAGGAAGACGGTGAGCCACATGAAGCCCACGGTTTTGGCGCGCTGGTTCGCCAACAAGGCGTGGTGCGCGATGGTGAGGGTGACGCCCGAGGTCAGCAGCAAGGCGGTGTTGATGGTGGGCAGCGGCCAGGGGCCCATGGTGCGGAAGGCCTCGACCGTGCCGGCTGGCGAGCCGGTGAACCCCGGAGCCGTGGAGGGCCAGATGGCCTTGAAGTCGGGCCACAGCAGGGCGTTGTCGATGCTGCCCAGATTGGGCAGTGCGTGCATGCGGGCCCAGTACAGCGCGCCAAAGAAGGCGGCAAAGAACATCACCTCGGAGAAGATGAACCAGGCCATGGCCCAGCGATAGGACACGTCGATGCGCTGGCTGTAGAGGCCGCTCTCACTCTCGCGGATGGCATCGCCGAACCACTGCTTGAGCACCACGGCCCACCACAGCAGGCCAAAGGCCAGAGAGTAAGCGCCCCACTCTGCGCCATTGACCCACTGCCCAGCCCCGAGGATGACAAAAAACAGGCCAATGGCCGCCATCACCGGATGCCGGGAGGGCCCGGGGACGAAGTAGTAGGGGGCCTGTCCTTTGGGAACCGCTGTCGACATGTTGTGCTCCTCGGCTGACACTCACTGGGCAATGCCGCTGGCGATGATCCATCGCACCAGCCACACCAACCCCAAAACGAACACCAGGGCGGCAATCACCCCGGCGACGATGACATGCACCGGATTGATCCGGGCCACATCCTGCGCATAGTCACTGGACTTGCGCACCCCGAAAAACGACCACGCCACGGCCTTGAGCGTCTGCCAGAACGACCCCGAACGTTGTGCAGCCTGGCGCAGATCGTCACTCATACCGACCCCTTGGGCGCGGCGGGCACCTTGCCGCCCACCTCGAAGAAGGTGTAGGACAGCGTGATGGTGGCCACGTCTTTGGGCAGCTTGGGGTCGATCACGAAGGTGACCGGCCAGCTCTTGCTCTCACCCGGTTTGAGCGTGTGCTCGGCAAAACAGAAGCACTCCATCTTGTTGAAGTGCGAGGTGGCCTGCTTGGGCGCGTAGCTGGGGATGGCCTGCGCCGCCATCGCACGGTCCTGCCGGTTGCGGAACTCGTACATCACGGTCATGAGCTCGCCCGGGTGGACCTGCACCGAGCGCACCGCCGGCTTGAAGTCCCAGGGGCCACGTGCGTTGGCATCGAACTCGATGGTGATGGTGCGGCTGCGATCGACCTGGGTGTTGGGCTGGATCGACGAGGTCGCCCCCGGGATCTGCCGGTCACCCAGGCTGAGGACATTGATGCCCAGCGCCGCACAGATGTGGCGGTACATCGGCACCATGGCGTAGCCAAAGCCGAACATCAGCGCCGTGATCACCGCCAGCTTGCCCACCATGGCCACATTGGCCTGCTGCAGGCCCAAACGCGCACGCGCACCGCTCGGGCGGGAGGGGGGCGTTTGCGGCGATTCGGACATGGGCAAGGGTCGGGACGGTGGCTGGTTTCAGTGGGACAGCAACGTGATCTTGGCGACGAAGCCAATGAAGAACGTGGCTGCCACGCTGGCCAGGATCAAGGCCAGGCGCAGATTGCGCCGGCGACCCAGTTTGATGGAAGGGGTGACACTCATGGAACGCTCCTCGTCAGAGTTTCAGCCAACATCAGCCAACATCAGCCAACATCCACCCACCTCAACCCACCACGCGCGTAGCCGACGGGTCGAGCTTGGGAGGGGTCTCGAAAGTGTGGAAGGGGGCGGGCGAAGGGATCTCCCACTCCAGGCCCTCGGCGCCATCCCAGGGCTTGGCCGGGGCCGGGGTGCCCTTGCCGCGCATGGCCGGAATCAGCACGCCGAAGATGAAGTACACCTGCGCAAAGCCGAAGGCAAAAGAGCCCACCGAAGCGATCGCGTTGAAGTCGGCAAACTGCATGGGGTAGTCGGCATAGCGACGCGGCATGCCTGCCAGCCCCAGGAAGTGCATGGGGAAGAAGGTGACGTTGAAGGCGATCAGCGACCACCAGAAGTGCAGCTTGCCCTTCCACTCAGGCACCATCACACCGGTCCACTTGGGCGCCCAGTAATAGAAGGCCGCAAACAGCGCAAACAGCGAGCCGGCCACCAGCACGTAGTGGAAGTGGGCCACCACGTAGTAGGTGTCCTGCACCTGGATGTCAATGGGCGCGACGGCCAGGATCAAGCCCGTGAAGCCCCCCATGGTGAACACGAAGATGAAGCCCACCGACCACAGCATCGGGGCCTCGAAAGTCATGGAACCCCGCCACATGGTGGCCACCCAGTTGAAGATCTTCACGCCCGTGGGCACCGAGATCAGCATGGTGGCGTACATGAAGAAGAGCTGACCCGTGACCGGCATGCCGGTGGCGAACATGTGGTGCGCCCACACGATGAAGCTCAGGATGGCGATGGAGGCGGTGGCGTACACCATGGACGTGTAGCCGAACAGGCGCTTGCGGGCGAAGGCCGGCACGATCTGGCTGATGATGCCGAAGGCCGGCAAGATCATGATGTAGACCTCGGGGTGACCGAAGAACCAGAAAATGTGCTGGTACATGACCGGGTCACCGCCACCGGCCGGGTTGAAGAAGCTGGTGCCGAAATGGCGGTCGGTCAGCGTCATCGTGATGGCGCCGGCCAGCACCGGCATCACGGCGATCAGCAGGTAGGCCGTGATCAGCCAGGTCCAGGCGAACATCGGCATCTTCATCAGCGTCATGCCGGGGGCGCGCATGTTCAAGATGGTCACGATGATGTTGATCGAGCCCATGATGGACGAGGCGCCCAGCAGGTGCATGGCGAAGATGCCCGCGTCCATCGACGGACCCATCTGCAGCGTCAAGGGCGCATAAAGCGTCCAGCCGGCAGCGGGGGCACCGCCAGGCATGAAGAAGGAGCCCACCAGCAAGCTGGCGGCCGGGATCATCAGCCAGAAGCTGAAGTTGTTCATGCGCGCGAACGCCATGTCGGAGGCGCCGATCTGCAACGGCAGCATCCAGTTGGCCATGCCCACGAAGGCCGGCATGATGGCCCCGAACACCATGATGATGCCGTGCATGGTGGTGAGCTGGTTGAACAGCTCGGGGTTGACCAGTTGCAGGCCGGGCTGGAAGAGCTCGGCCCGGATGCCCAAGGCCAGCACCCCGCCGATCATCAACATGGTCAGCGAGAACAGCAGGTACAGCGTGCCGATGTCTTTGTGGTTGGTGGCAAACACCCAACGCCGCCAGCCGTGCGGGTGGCCGTGGTCATCGTGGGGATGCTCACCGTGACCGGTGTGATCCAGAACTGCGCTCATGAATGGTCCTTTCCTGATCCTGTAAGGCGCGGGGCCTGCTTCACTTGCGCGCCGCCATCACTTCGGCGGGCTGTACGGTCTGGCCCGTCTTGTTGGACCAGTGGTTCTTGGTATAGGTGATCACTGCGGCGATCTCGGTGTCAGACAGCTGGCGCCAGGCCGGCATCATGTTGTTGTTCTGACCGTTGAGCAGCACATTGATCTGCTTGCCCTGGTCGGCATCCAGCACCACCGGCGAGCCATCGAGCGCCTTGATGGCCCCCGCCCCCTTGCCGCTGGCCTGGTGGCAGGCCGCACAGTTGGCGGCGTAAACCTTCTCGCCACGGGCCATCAGATCCTCTTGCGTCCAGACCTTGTTGGGGTCGTCGGCCTTGGCCTGCATGGCCTTGTGCTGCTCGGCCACCCAGGCGGCGTAGTCCTCGGCGGTCAGCACCCGCACGTGGATGGGCATGTAGGCGTGTTCCTTGCCGCACAGCTCGGCGCACTGGCCGTAGTAGTCGCCCACCTTCTCGGCGCGGAACCAGGTGTCGCGCACGAAGCCGGGGATCGCATCCTGCTTGATGCCAAAGGCCGGCACCATGAAGGAGTGGATCACGTCGTTGGCGGTGGTGATGATGCGTATCTTGCGGTCCACCGGCACGACCAAGGGGTTGTCCACCTTCAGCAGGTAGTTGTCACCCTGAGGTGTGCCGGCATCGGACAGGGCGCGGTGCGAAGCATCGAGGGTGGACAGCATCGAGATGCCCTCGCCTTCGCCCTTCAGGTAGTCGTAGCCCCATTTCCACTGGTAACCGGTGGCCTTGATGGTGAGGTCGGCGTTGGTCGTGTCCTTCTGGGCCACCACCACCTTGGTCGCCGGCAAGGCCATGCCGATCACGATGATGAAGGGGATGACGGTCCAGATGATCTCGACCGTGGTCGACTCGTGGAAATCGGCCGGCTTGGCGCCTTTGGACTTGCGGTGCTTGAAGATGGCGTAGAACATCACGCCGAACACGCCCAGGAAGATGGCGCCGCAGATGTAGAGCATCATGTAATGCAACCACTGCTGCTCGGCCGCGATGCGCGTGACCGGCGGATGCAGGTCCAGCTGCCGCACGGCAGGACCACCGGGGAGGTCGCCGACGGCCCAACTGGCCTGGGCGATCGAGAACAGCACCCAGCCCGCAAGTTGGCGCCTCAATGAAGACAGGCGCTGTGCCCAAGATCCAAACGTACGAACTGCAAACCCGGGCACATAGCTCATGTGTTGACTCGTCGTGGTTGACCGGGGCCCTGACGGACCCGTACCCGGCCACAGGATCGTCCCGAAGCCGTACACCGACCCACCCTGCGCACCAATGTGCAATACGGGGTGTTCAACCCATTCTAGTCAGCGACTTGCGCTACCTCAACCTCGAATGGGAGATTCCATGCTATGAATTACCCGTGGTTTGCATGGGAATGCACCACGGTGTATCTGCATGTGTCAGCCCGGCTTGTCGCCTTGACGGATCATGCGCTTCATGTCCTGCAAGGACACGCGGGCCTCGGCCTCCACCTTGATGCGCGGCGTAGGCTTGATGGCGTGGCCGTACACCAGCTCGACGGTCAAGCCCAGGCGACCATCCGGGCGCATCAGGCGCTCACGCAGGGTCTCCAGCAGTCGGGCGCGCCAACGGGGCGTGCGCAAACCGGCAAACCGGCCCTGGGCCACATTGCCGCCCCAGGTGCGCAGCTCGGCCAGCAAGGCCTCGGGCGTTTCCCAGGTCAGGGTCAGCCGCTCCATGTCCATGACCGGGTCGGCAAAACCGGCCTGCACCAGCTCGTCGCCCAGGTCGTGCATGTCGATGAAGTCGATGGTGGGCAGGGGCCAGCCCAGCGCGGCGTACACGGCACGCAGCTCGCGGGCGGTGTCGGGCCCCAGACCGGAGCACATCAGGAAACCGTCGATGGCCAGGTGCTCGTACCAGCGTCGCATCAGGCCCGGCAGGTCGGCGCTGGCATGCAGGGTCATGTTGGCCCAGAGCATCTGGGCGCCATCCGATCCGTCACGGCGCCACGGTGCATCGGCAGGCACGGGCTCCACATGGGCCTGGGGCACCTCACGGCGCCACAGCTTGCGCCAGTCGCGCTGCGCGTTCTGCGCCAGCTGGGCCTGGCTGCGCTGCGCCAGCTCGCCCGAGGGCTCGACCACCCAGCGCTGGGCCTGCGGGTACTGGGCCTGCACCAGCTCGGCGCCAGCGCCCAGAAAGGCCGACCAGTCGATCCAGTCCTTGGGTTGCAAGCGAATGGGCGCCAGCTTGGCCGCGAGGCGGCGCGCCGCTTCCTGATGGAGCCAGGGCGCTTCAGGCAAGGCGGCCAGGCGCTTCGTCTGGCGCTGCAAGGCGCGCCGGTGGGGGGCACAGGCTGGCGAGGCCGAAGCGGCGGCGGGTAAGGAGTCGGACATGGGATGAAAAGGCGCTGAAGCCCCCACTGCGGGCGATGGCGCACGCTCGGGGTGCATCAGTATATTGAGCCCATGCCAACCGTGCTGTCACCCGGGGCTTCTCGACTGCGCACCTGGCTGAAGGCCTGCGGTCTGCCCACCCACCTTCCCACCACCTGCCTGCTGTGCGGCCAGTGGCAGGCCCAGCCCCTGTGCCAGGCCTGCATCGACCGTTGGCAGCGCCCGGTGCCACGCTGCGTGCGCTGCGCCATCGCCCTGCGAGGCGATGCCCCCGACGGGGTCTGCCCCACCTGCGAAGACCAGTCCCCCGAGTTTGACCGCGCCATTGCCGCGCTGGACTACGTGGCGCCCTGGATGGGCGTGCTGTCACGCCTCAAGTTTCAAGAAGGCACCGCGCTGGCACGGCCGCTGGCCGGACTCATGCGCAAGGCCCTGGCACAACGCCCTCATCCGGTTGACCTGATCGTGCCGGTGCCCCTGTCGCGCACGCGCCTGCTGGAGCGCGGCTACAACCAGACCTGGCTGCTCGCCCAGCACCTGTCAGCCAGCCTGGGGCGACCTGCGCGCCACGATGTGCTGCTGCGCGCCCGCCACACCGAGCGCCTCATGCGCTTGGATGCCGAGGCCCGGCGCGCCCAGATTGCGGGCGCCTTCGAGGTGTCTGAGGCCGCCCTGCCCCACATTCGGCGCCGTCACATTGCCGTGGTGGACGACGTGCTCACCACCGGCGCCACCTTGGACGAGGTCGCCCGCACCTTGCGGGAGGCCGGCGCACGCAGCGTGTCAGCCTGGGTGCTGGCACGCACACCCGCGCCGGATCGATCAGCGCCTCACGCGGCTTGGTCAGGCGCGGCCGAGGTCGTCCACTCGCTGAGCAAGCGGTAGCCCAGCGCCAGCAGCGTCGGCCCCAGGAAGACACCGATCACGCCGAACGCCAGCACGCCCCCCAGCACGCCCAGCAGCACCACGGCAAAGGGCAGACGCGAACCGCGGCTGATGATGAAAGGCTTGATGACGTTGTCGACCATGCTAACCAGGAAGAAGCCCCAGGCCGCCACGAACACGGCCCAGCCCAGCTCGCCCTGCTGGAACAGCCAGATGGCGGCACCGCCCCACACCAACGGCGGCCCCACCGGCACCACCGAGAAGAAGAAGGTCACCACGCCCAGCAACATGGCAGCCGGCACGCCCGCGATCAGGAAGCCGATGGCGGCCAGCACCCCTTGGGCCAGGGCCGTACCCAAAATGCCATAAATCACCCCGTTGACGGTGCCCTGGGTGATCTCGATGAGGTAACTCGCTCGTGGGCCGGCCAGGCGCGACAGCGCCACACGCAGGCGCACCGCCAGCGACTCACCGTGCAGGAAGAGGAAGAAGGCCAGAAACACCGACAACGCGATGTCGATCACGCCTTTGCCCACCAGCCGGCCCGTGGTCAGCGCCAGCCTTTGGGCCGGATCGGCCAGTTTGCTCAACTCGGCCATCAAGCGCTTGCCATCGTGTGCCAGTCGCTGCCAGTACTCGAAGAGCGACTGCCCGATCAGGGGCAGTTCACGCAGCCAGGCGGGCGCATCGGGCAGGCCGCTGTCCACCAGGTTGGTGATGCCCCGGCCCAACTGCGCCACATTCTCGGCCAGCCCGAATGCCACCGCCGTCACCGGGCCCAGCACCACCAGGGTGATCAAGGCCGTGACCAGACTGGACGCCAGCACTCGCCGCCCGCCCAACAGACGATCCAGCCAGCGCAAGAGGGGCCAGCAGGTCGACGCCAGAATGGCCGCCCAGGCCAGCGAGCTCATGAAGGGCCACAACACATAGACGCAACCGACCCCAAGAAAGGTCAGAGCCACGATGGCCAGGAGACGGTCGGCGCGGAGAGGGTCCATGTGTCAGGAAACCAAGGTAAGGGCGTGGGGATACGGCAACTGTCGCAACCGGCATTGTCGCTGTCATTGGCCGCTTCGCACACACCTCACGCGCCCGAGCCCACACGCACCGTCCGCACCCGAAGCTCACCTGTTCACCCCCGTTGTCAGTTTGACGCCCACTCGAACGGGGCATTTCTCGGCATATCGGGGGATTACACGGTGAAGGGATTTCGATGTGACTCGGTACAAAGTCACAATCTTCGATGAAAGGTCTCCATGCCCCTCCGCACACGCACCTTGCGCCCTCTCGCGCTTGCAGCCCTCACCAGTTGCCTCATGGCTGGTGCCCTCACCAGCGCCATCGCCCAAACCACCACCCTGGGCACACGCGGCACCCTGAGCCAGGCCAACGCGCCGACGACCACCAACCCCTACGTCAACTGGTCCACTTACGACCGCACTGCGGACTACCCTCGCGCCATCTCCCTGCCGCTGCAGTACATCACCACCAGCACGGGTGACAAGCTGTCGGTGCGCGTGTCCGTGCCCGCCAACATCTGGGGCAAGCAAGCCTCCGGACAGTTCCCGGTCATCCTGACGCAAACCGCCTACCGCAACGGTGTGGGCCAGATTCTGGGCACCATCGCCACGGGCGACACCACCCTGATCATCGGCGGCAAGGACGACTACATGATCCGCCGCGGCTACATCACCGTGGCCGTGGACGCCTGGGGCACGGGCATGTCCACCGGTGAGACACAACTGATCGGCGAGGCCGAACAGCAAGCCTACGGCGAAGCCGTCAAGTGGGTCACCCAGCAGCCCTGGTTCAACGGCAACCTGGGCCTGGCCGGCACCTCCTACCTGGGCATCACCAGCATGCTCACCGCCAAGCAGCAACACCCCGCCGTCAAGGCCGTGTTTGCCGCTGTGCCCATGGGCGACGCCTACCGTGGCGTGGTCGGTGTGGGTGGCATGCTCAACGCACAGTTCCTCAGCATCTGGCTGCCGCTGACCCACGGCCTGAGCGTGGGTGCGCTCAACACCGTCGAGCAGTTGCTCAACCCCAAGCTGGCCTCGACCATCAAGCTGGCCAACCAGCAGCACATCAACGCCATCGACAGCTGGTACCTGCCCACCGTGAACAACGGCCTGGCCGGCCAGGTCGGAATCTCCACCGACGACGGCTCGTTCTGGTCGGTGCGCTCGCCCATCGAAGGCGCCAACCAGATCAAGGTCCCCACCTTCCTGGTCGGCGGCACCAACGACATCTTCCAGCGCGACGTGCCCCTGCTGTACGAGCAAGTCAAGCGCAACGCCAACACCAAGCTGCTGGTGCTGCCGGGCTCGCACGTGGGCTCGATCTTCAAGCTCATCGGTGGGGCCGAGGGTGTCCCCAAGGGCCGCTTCCTGCTGCTGCAATGGTTTGACCAGTATCTCAAGGGCAAGAACACCGGTGCCGCCGCCATGCCCAACGTGACCCAGTATGTGCAAGGCTATGGCACCGGCTCCGCCGAACGCTACGCCCGCGCCACTGACTGGCCGCACCCGCAGATGTCAGCCCAGCGCATGTACCTGCGTGAAGGCAAGCTCCTGAGTGCACAAGCCCCCACCTCGTCCGAAGCAGCCACCTCCGTGACCGAGCCAGCCGCCCCGGTGGTGAGCGTTTCGCGCAGCGGCGACAGCGTCAAGGCTGAGGTCACGCTCAATGACGGCAGCAAGTGCTCCAGCAGCTACGACCAGTGGACATTGGGTATCGCCGGCATCCTGGGTGGCTCCTGCTACAAGGACGCCACCAAGGTGGAAACCGCCCAGAAGGCAGCCATCTATGAAACCCCTGTGCTGAACGCCGACATGTACCTGAACGGCCCGATTCAGGCCGATGTGTGGATCACCACCACCCAGACCGATGCCGCCCTGGCCGTGCGCGTGGACAGCGTCTCGCCCGATGGCGTGGCCAGCCCGATCAGCACCGGCCTGATGTCGGCCCGCTATCGCGCGGTGGACACCAGCCGCTCGCGCTACGTCAACGGCGTCATGATCCAGCCTTGGCATCCGTTCACGGCCGCCTCGGCTCAGGCTGTGGTGCCAGGCAAGCCCACGCTGGTGCCGGTGGAGATCTTCCCGAATGCGGCCCTGATCCGCGCCGGCCACAAGCTGCGCGTGGCCATCAGCGCCAGCAACCAGGCACAAGGCGTGTGGCCGCTGCCGAACCAGGCCAACGCCAATGGCGGCACCACGGTGATCCTCAACAGCGCCGAGCATCCCTCCAGCATCGTGCTGCCGGTGGTGCCCGCCAACACGCTGAATTGATCTGATCCGCTCTCAGTGGTAGAAACAGCAGGGCCCGGTGTCGTTGCCCAACGGCATCGGGCCCTGCGCACATGTCATGAACAAAACTTTTGTCGCCACCCTCTCCGCCTTGTCGCTGCTGGTTGTGGCGGTGCTGATGTGGCCGGACTCGCCCTCGGGAGATGGCACCTCCGGACGCCTCGCAGGCACCGCGACATCGGGGGGCATCGCCCCCTCGACCGAGAACCGGTTTCCGTGGGAAACCTCCGACCCTGCCGCCGCCACACCGGCCACGCTCGACCAGTTGCGCGCTCAGCCCGATGGCCGTCTGATCCTGGCGGGCAACACCCGCGATGTGCTGGACACCTTTTTGTCAGAGCACCCGCGCGCGGCACCCGAGGTGATCGCTGCCCAGTTCAAGGAAGCCGCCCAGGCCCACCTGAGCGAACCTGCCCTGGCTGAGGCCGCCGACCTGATGACGCGCTACGCGGCCTACCAGGATGCGTTGAGGGCCACGCAAGCCCAGCCGATGCCGGCCCCCAACGTGGAGCCCGGCCTGGCCGCCATCCTCCAGCTGCAGCAAGCCAGCGCCTTGCGTGAGCAGTTCCTGGGCAGCGAGTTCAAGGAGGCTTTGTACGGGCAGGAGGAACAAGTGCAACGCTACCAACTGGCGCGCCAGCAGATCCTGTCGGTGCAGGGCTGGAGTGCGCAGCAGCGCAATGAAGAGCTGGCCGCGCTGGAGCGGGAGTATCCGCGTTCGGTCATTGACGCGGCGGGGCGCAGCGCACGCTGAGCAGCCATCTGTGGGCGCAAGCACACCGGGCCAGCGCACGACGTGCACAACACAATGAGAAAAGCCTCGCAAATCAATGACTTGCGAGGCTTATTCTGGTGGGCGGTGCAGGGTTCGAACCTGCGACCCCTGCCGTGTGAAGGCAGTGCTCTACCGCTGAGCTAACCGCCCGAAACTGGTTCGGGATTTGTCGCTTTGCTGATTTGTTTGTCGCAATCAGCGAAGACCCAAACTATAGCACGGCTTCGAGCGACTTCCACAAACTTTTTCCGCCCGACGCTTTGTCGAGATCCTGCAACGCTTTGTCGAAGGCGTCCGCTTCTTCTTGCGTGGGCTGGATCACCGGCAGATCAAAGCTGCGCAGGTCAATGGCGGCCACATCGAACGCGCCCTGCCCTTCACCGCCCGACTCGTCGTCCGCCTCGATCAGCAAAGCGTCCTGACCCCGGGTCATGTTGATGTAGACCTCGGCCAGCAACTCGGCGTCCATCAAGGCGCCGTGCAACGTCCGGTGCGAGTTGTCCACCTCCAGGCGGCGGCACAGGGCGTCGAGGTTGTTGGACTTGCCCGGGAACATCTCACGGGCCATCAACAAGGTGTCGATCACGCCGTCGATGTGATCGGTGAACTTGCCTTTGCCGCAACGTGCCAGCTCGGCATTCAGAAAGCCGATGTCGAACGCCGCGTTGTGGATGATGACTTCCGCGCCTTCGCAGTAGTCCATGATCTGGTCCACCAGAGCCGCAAAGGTCGGCTTGTCGGCCAGAAACTCGTCGGTCAGGCCGTGCACCCGCACCGCGTCTTCGCTGTTGAGGCGCTCGGGGTTGATGTAGAAATGCAGGTGCCGCCCCGTGAGACGACGGTTGACCATTTCCACGCAACCGATTTCAACGATGCGGTCGCCCGAGTCGGGGCTCAGGCCGGTGGTTTCGGTGTCAAGGAAGATCTGGCGGGACATGGTTCACTCGGTGCAATGAATCAGTGATTCTCGCGCGCGTGGTTGATGGTGTACTTCGGAATCTCGATGGTGAGATCCTGCCCGGCCACGATGGCCTGACAGCTCAAACGCGAGTCTGGCTCCAGACCCCAGGCACGGTCAAGCAGGTCTTCCTCGGTTTCCTCCATCTCGTTGAGGCTGTTGAAGCCTTGACGGACGATCACGTGACAGGTGGTGCAGGCCGCGCTCATGTCGCAGGCGTGCTCGATCTCGATGTGGTTTTCCAGCAGGGCTTCGCAGATGCTGGTGCCGGGGGCCGCGGTGATTTCCTTGCCTTCAGGGCAGAGGCTGGCGTGGGGCAGGATCTTGATGATGGGCATGGTGAATCAGAGCTGGTCAAGTTGGCGCCCCGCCAGGGCCTGGCGGATGCTGCGGTTCATGCGTTCGGCGGCAAAGGCCTCGGTACCTTGGGCCAGGGCCTTGGTGGCGGCCTCCAGGGCTTCGAGGTCGCCGCGGTCGCAGCGCTGGCCGATCTGGGTCATCAGACGGTCTAGTTCAGCGCGTTGCTCGGGCGAGAGCAAATCGCCATCGGCGGCCAGCGCGGTGCGGGTGGCTTCGAGCATGCGCTCGGCTTCGACGCGGGCTTCGCGCAGGGCACGGTCCTTCATGTCGGCGGCGGCCGTGGTGAAGCCTTCGCGCAGCATGTTGGCGACCTGGTCATCGGTCAGGCCATAGCTGGGCTTGACAACCACGGAGGCCTCCACACCCGACAGCTGCTCCTTGGCCGAGACGCTCAAGAGGCCATCGGCGTCGACCTGGAAGCTGACGCGGATGCGGGCGGCACCGGCAGCCATCGGCGGGATGCCGCGCAGTTCGAACCGGGCCAGCGAGCGGCAGTGTTCGACCTGCTCGCGCTCGCCCTGCACCACGTGCACGGCCAAGGCGGTCTGACCATCCTTGAAGGTCGTGAAGTCCTGTGCACGGGCGCACGGGATGGGGGTGTTGCGGGGGATGATGCGCTCGACCAGGCCGCCCATGGTTTCCAGGCCCAGCGACAGCGGCAGCACGTCGAGCAGCAGGTGCTCGCCTTGCGCGTTGTTGCCCGCCAGTTGGTTGGCCTGGATGGCGGCGCCCAGGGCCACCACTTCATCAGGGTTCAGATCGGTGAGGGGTTGCTGACCAAAGAAGCCGCCCACGGCATCGCGCACGGCGGGCATGCGGGTCGAGCCGCCCACCATGACCACGCCCTTGACCTCGTCGGCCTTGACCTTCGCGTCGCGCAGCACGCGCTTGACCACGGCCAGCGTCTTGTCGATCAGGGGCTTGGCCAACTCGGCCAGCTTGGCGCGCGTCAGCGTCACCGACAGCATGCCGCCCGACAGCGCGCAAGACAGGTGCGCGTTGCCATCGGTAGACAGCTTTTCCTTGGTGCGCCGCGCCGCGACCAGCACAGTGCGCTTGTCTTGCGGTGTGGCTGCCTGCATCTGCGACTGCGCCAGGGCGTACTCGGCGAGCAAGTGGTCGATGTCGTCACCTCCCAGGGCCGAATCGCCGCTGGTCGCGACCACCTCGAACACGCCGTGGCTGAGTTGCAGCAACGAGATGTCGAAGGTGCCGCCGCCCAGGTCATAGATGGCGTAGAGGCCTTCGGCGCCGTTGTCCAGGCCGTAGGCGATGGCGGCGGCGGTGGGCTCATTGAGCAGGCGCAGCACGTTCAGCCCGGCCATCTGGGCCGCGTCCTTGGTGGCCTGGCGTTGCGCGTCGTCGAAATACGCGGGCACGGTGATGACCGCGCCAAACAGATCGTCGTTGAAGGTGTCTTCGGCACGCTGGCGCAGGCTGGCCAGGATCTCGGCCGAGACCTCGATGGGCGACTTCACCCCGGCCACGGTGCGGATGGCCACCATGCCGGGCTGATCTTCAAACTGGTACGGCAGACGACCGGCGTCCGGCAGGTCGGCCAGGCTGCGGCCCATGAAACGCTTCACCGACACGATGGTGTTTTGCGAATCTTCAGCCTGAGCAGCCAAGGCCTCAAAGCCGATCTGACGGCGGGTCTGGCCCTTGTCATCAAGCAGATAACGCACCGCCGAGGGCAGGATCACGCGGCCGCTCTGGTCGGGCAGGCATTCGGAGACGCCATTGCGCACCGAGGCCACCAGAGAGTGGGTGGTGCCCAGGTCGATGCCCACCGCGATGCGGCGCTGGTGGGGGTCGGGCGATTGCCCAGGTTCAGAAATTTGCAGCAGGGCCATGGTCGGTTCGGGTCTTCAGATGGCGTCTTCGTAGCGTTCAAGGCGGGCATCGATCTCTTCAAGCAGGCGATCGATGAACATCAAGGCGCGCACTTCCTGCGCAGCCTGGGTGGGGTTGGCGTCCACATCGAGCAGGCGGGTGACACGGGCGATGCGGGCCTTGCGGTCGAGCTGCACCTCGTCGGACAAGGTCTCGACCTCGGCCGCGGTGTCAGCCTCTTCCAGGGCTTCGCGCCACTGCATCTGCTGCATCAGGAAGGCACCCGGCATGGCGGTGTTGCTCTCGGACTGCACAGGCACCCCGGCGAGTTCGCACAGGTAGGCGGCGCGCTTGAGCGGGTCCTTGAGGCGTTGGTGCGCCTCGTTGACGCGCACCGCCCACTGCATGGCCAGACGTTGGGCCGCACCGCCTTCGGCGGCAAAGCGGTCGGGGTGGACCCGTGCCTGCAGCGCCTTCCAGGCGGCGTCCAGTTGGCTGCGCTCCAGCGCAAAGCCCTTGTGCAGTCCCAAGAGGGTGAAGTCGTCAGCGTCGATGTTCATGGTGTTTGAAAAGGCGAAACCCCACCACAGGGTGGGGCTTCATCCGACGCAAGGCATGTGAAATGCCTCAGATGCGGAAAGACTCGCCGCAACCGCAACGGTCGCGCTCGTTGGGGTTGTTGAACTTGAAGCCCTCGTTGAGGCCTTCACGCACGAAGTCGAGTTCGGTGCCGTCGATGTAGGGCAGGCTCTTGGGATCGACCAGGATCTTGACGCCGAGTTGCTCGAAGATGATGTCTTCGGGCGCGATCTCGTCGGCAAATTCGATCTTGTAGGCCAGGCCCGAGCAACCCGTGGTCTTGACGCCCAGGCGCACGCCCACACCCTTGCCGCGACGGCTCAGGTAGCGGGTGATGTGGCGCGCAGCGGCCTCGGTCAGGCCCACAGACATGGCGGCGTCGACCGCACCGATCTCGGCCAGAGGGCCGTTACCGGGCCCACTGGTGCACGAGCCGGAGGTGGCTTGATCAGCTTGCATGTTTGGTCTTGTAGTCGTTGACGGCGGCTTTGATCGCATCTTCCGCCAGGATCGAGCAGTGGATCTTGACCGGGGGCAAGGCCAGCTCTTCGGCGATCTGGGTGTTCTTGATGTCGAGCGCTTCGTCGAGCGTCTTGCCACGCACCCACTCGGTCACGAGCGAGCTGGAGGCAATGGCCGAACCGCAGCCGTAGGTTTTGAAGCGCGCGTCTTCGATCACACCAGTCGATGGGTTGACCTTGATCTGCAGCTTCATCACGTCGCCGCAGGCCGGCGCGCCGACCATGCCGGTGCCAACCGTGTCATCGCCCTTTTCAAAGGAGCCGACGTTGCGGGGGTGTTCGTAGTGGTCAATGACCTTGTCGCTGTATGCCATGGTGTTACTCCAAATGTCGTCGGTGGTTGCAGAACCTGCAACCGGGGGCTGACATGACTAGTGTGCCGCCCATTGAATAGTGCTGATGTCAATGCCGTCTTTGTACATGTCCCACAGCGGCGAGAGCTCGCGCAGCTTGGCGACACGGTCCTTGAGGGTGGTGACGACGAAATCGACTTCTTCTTCGGTCGTGAAACGGCCGATGGTCATGCGCAGCGAGCTGTGCGCCAGCTCGTCGCTGCGACCCAGGGCGCGCAGCACATAGCTGGGTTCCAGGCTGGCCGAGGTGCAGGCCGAACCGGAGGACACGGCAATGCCCTTGATGCCCATGATCAGCGACTCGCCTTCGACGTAGTTGAAGGAGACGTTGAGGTTGTGGGCCACGCGCTTTTCCAGATCGCCGTTGACGAAGATCTGTTCGATGTCTTGCAGGCCGGCCAGCAGGCGGTCACGCAGGGCCTTGACACGGGCGTTCTCATCGGCCATTTCTGCTTTGGCGATGCGGAAGGCTTCGCCCATGCCGACGATCTGGTGCGTGGGCAAGGTGCCCGAACGCATGCCGCGCTCGTGACCACCACCGTGCATTTGCGCTTCGAGGCGCACACGCGGCTTGCGGCGCACATACAGGGCGCCGATGCCCTTGGGGCCGTAGGTCTTGTGCGAGGCCAGGCTCATCAGGTCGACGGGCAAGGTGGCCAGGTCGATGTCGATCTTGCCGGTGGCCTGGGCGGCGTCCACGTGGAAGATGATGCCCTTCTCACGGCACAGCGCGCCGATGGTGGGGATGTCCTGGATCACGCCGATCTCGTTGTTCACATACATGACCGAGATCAGGATGGTGTCAGGGCGGATGGCGGCCTTGAGCACGTCCAGGTCGAGCAGACCGTCGTCCTTGACGTCGAGGTAGGTGGCCTCAAAACCCTGGCGCTCGAGTTCGCGCACGGTGTCGAGCACGGCCTTGTGCTCGGTCTTGACCGTGATGATGTGCTTGCCGCGGGTCTTGTAGAACTGGGCTGCACCCTTGAGGGCGAGGTTGTTGGACTCGGTGGCACCCGAGGTCCAGACGATTTCGCGGGGATCGGCGCCGATCAGGTCAGCCACTTCCTGGCGGGCCTTTTCGACGGCCGCTTCAGCTTCCCAGCCATAGGCGTGGGTGCGCGAAGCCGGGTTGCCGAAGTGCTCACGCAGCCAGGGGATCATGGCGTCGACGACGCGGGGGTCACACGGCGTGGTCGCGCCGTAGTCCATGTAGATGGGGAAATGCGGGGTCATGTCCATGGTGGGGACTCAATGGCTGGCGCCAAACGGGTCAAGGCGACCCGACTGGCAGCGGTACAACAGAACGCTACGAGGTGAGACTCAATTATCAGGGCGGGCCACCCTCGGCTTGCGCCGGTGGGGCCGATGCCCCTTATTTGGTCAGGGCTGCACCGAGAGCGAACACGGAATTGGGTGCGGTGATCTTGATGGGCTTGACCACAGGCTGCGTCGAGATGGCGCGCTTGATGGGCTGGGCCTCGATCGACACGCCTTTGGCCAGCTGGTCATCGACCAGTTTGCGCAGGCTGATCGAATCCAGATACTCGATCATCTTGTTGTTCAGGCTGGTCCACAGGTCGTGGGTCATGCAGCGACCGCCATCATCGCCCATGCAGTTTTCCTTGCCACCGCAGCCGGTGGCGTCGATGGGCTCATCGACCGCGACGATGATGTCGGCCACGGTGATGTCTTCGGCCTTGCGGCCCAAGGAGTAGCCGCCGCCTGGGCCACGGGTGCTCTCAACGAGCTCGTGGCGACGCAGCTTGCCGAACAGCTGCTCAAGGTAGGACAGCGAGATCTGTTGCCGCTGGCTGATGGCAGCCAGAGCGACGGGGCCGGTGTGCTCCCGCAAAGCCAGATCGATCATGGCCGTTACAGCGAAACGGCCCTTGGTGGTCAAACGCATGGCATAACTCCTTGTGCAGGATCAAGTATGGCCCCACGCCGACCCTGGGTCGGTCAGCGGTGGACCCGCCGGGATCTCCGGCAGATCAGGGAACGTTCAATCCCGAGTGTTTGGGTCGATTATACGCATTCCTACTGTTTTAGTCAACTTTAGGTGAGGGTTGACCCGAGGGTGACGCCGGAGCGCCAATGAAAAAGAGCCCCGAAGGGCTCTTCGTATCAAGTGCTCGAATCAGGCTAGATCAGACGCCAATCGGGCCACCGTCCGCACGTTGGATGACCACGGTAGAAGAACGTGCACGCACCGAGGCCGGCGCCGGCGCCACGGTAGCATCCGTGGTGCCATAGGCAGGCCAGTTCACCGGGTGCTGGATGTTGATGAAAATCGACTTGTAGTCAGGCGTGAAAGCAAAACCGGTGATCTCCGCATCGTTCGGGCCAACGAAGAAGCGGCGCAGCTCACCTTGGTTCGACGAGTTGATTACAGGACCCGTGCCAGTTGCGTCAGCCTGGGCACCAGGAATGACGGCCAGCATCTGGTCGTTCGTCGCCCTGGCCACGTCGTTTTTGCGACCACCATCGAGACCATTGTCCGTCTGGATCCACAGGATGCCGCGATCATCGAATGCCAAGCCATCGGGGCTGGCCAGTTGGTTCGAAGCTGTGAGTCCCGAAAAATTGATGGCCTTTTCAGCATCGGTCGCGGATGAGCCGAACACGAAGATGTCCCAGGTGAACTGGTTCGAATCAGCCTTGTCATGCCAACGAATGATGTGGCCGTTGGCGTTGGGCGCCCGCGGGTTCGCCGCATCAGCGGTGGTGCGACCAGTGTTGTTGGTCAGCGTGAGATAGACGTCACCGTTAGATGGGTGAACCGCCGTCCATTCCGGACGATCCATCGGCGTCCCACCCACCAAACCTGCAGCAATGCGTGTGCTGATGATGATTTCTGCCTGGCTGGTGAAATCGTCGGCCAGCGTGCCGACGCCACCCTTCTTGGGGCTACTCAAGGTCAAAGGCAACCATTCGCCAGCGCCGCTCGCATCGAAACGAGCCACGTACAGCGTACCCTTGTCCAGATACTTGGCGCCTACCGCCAGGCGGTCGGTACGCTTGGCATCGGCCGGATCCCAGTTGGCTTCAGAAACAAAGCGGTAGACAAACTCACCTGCCTTGTCATCGCCGCTGTAGAAAGCCAAAGGCTTGCCAGCTTGAGGAAGGCTGTAGGCGGAGCCCTCGTGGGCAAAGCGACCCATGGCGGTGCGCTTCGTGGCCACGCTGTTTGGATCATAAGGATCGATTTCCACCAGATAGCCAAAGCCGTTGACTTCATTGCGCCAGTCATCCAAAGCCGTTGTACCGGAGGGGGTCACATTGAAACGCGCAAACTCGCCCTGCTGCTCGGAGACATCTCCAGCGGCCGTTTCCCACTTATAACGACCTGCTGCCGACTGCACACCATCTCGCAATTGAGATGCCGTCCGAGTGCCAGTGTTGACGAAACAAGCTGCCCAGTTTTCTTCAGCCGTGATGTAGGTGCCCCACGGCGTGGTCCCGTTACCGCAGTTGTTGTTGGTGCCACGCACCATCGTGCCCAGGTTCGAGAACGGCGTCTTCACAGAGTCCGTGCCACGGACAGGACCTGCAATGTTCATCGGTGTGGCAGACGTGAAGCGGCGGTTGTACCGCGAGTCCTTGACGATGTCCCATTTGCTGCCAGTCTTGCGGATGTGCATCACGGCCACGCCATGTGCATTGATCTCTTTGCGCACCTCTTCGGCTGGGCGCTTGCCGCCCACCATCGTGACGCCGGCAGGGTGCAAGGTGCTCTGGTCGATGTATTCGTGGTTGACCACCAGAATGCCCTCGGTCGAGCTGCCCTCCAGCGGGAAATAATGCATGCCGTCGTGGTGCATGCCGGTAGAGTTCAGCAAGTCGTTCGACGTATTGGTGCCATCGTTTTTCCAATCTGCAGCATTGCTGTTGAGAGGAGTGCCCCATGCACCCAGCACCTGCGCCACATATCCTGCCGGCACAACGCACGCATCGGTCATGCTGTTGGGCAGCGACTCAAAACCAAGCTTGAGCTTGGGGGGCGGTGTCGCACCCTGGCTGGCCGCTGGCGACGAATCTCCGCCGCCACATGCTGTCAACCCCACACCAGAGAAAAGCGCCATCGCAGCAGCAAGACCCCCGCGTGCAACAGTGCGGCGAGACAAATGTGCCTCCATGATGACGCTGAGTGGCGTGTTACCTGAGTCGTTGGTCACGACCTTGTCAGAAATCGATTTACTCATGATGTGCAATGAATGATGGGTTAGAGCGGAAGAGCGCTAGCCCAACTATCCAATTGCCTCATGAAACGCGTGTTAACAAGCGATGACAACTTTGTCACACAGCGTCAGGAGTAAAGACCGAGCGGCCAACTGATCAAGAGCGCTGCGCAGCCCCCGCCACATGGTCATGCACCACCGCCCCAAACGCCTGCTCCTTGAGCAAGGCGAGCTGGTCGCGCAGGCGGGCCGCCTGCTCGAACTCCAGGTTGCGAGCGGCTTCCAGCATGTCCTTTTCCAACTGCTTCATGCGTTTGCTGAGGTCCCGCTCTGACAAAGCCTCACTGCCCTCCATCGAGCGCGACAGCGCCTCGGCCGCGCGCAGGTCGTCCTTGGCCGCGTTGGACATGACGCCGTCGATCAGCTCCTTGACCTTCTTGTTGACGGTGCGCGGCGTGATGCCGTGGGCCTCGTTGTGCAAGATCTGTTTGGTGCGGCGGCGCTCCGTTTCGCCCATGGCCTTGCGCATGGAGTCGGTGAGCTTGTCGGCGTACAAAATGGCGCGACCATTCTGGTTGCGCGCGGCACGCCCGATGGTCTGAATCAGGCTGCGTTCGGAGCGCAGGAATCCCTCCTTGTCAGCGTCCAAAATCGCCACCAGCGACACCTCGGGGATGTCCAGGCCTTCGCGCAGCAGGTTGATGCCCACCAGCACATCGAACACGCCCAGACGCAGGTCGCGCAGGATCTCGACGCGCTCGACGGTGTCGATGTCGGAGTGCAGGTAGCGCACCTTGACGCCGTTTTCCGTCAGGTAGTCGGTCAACTGCTCGGCCATGCGCTTGGTCAGCGTGGTGATCAGCACGCGCTCGTTGATGTCGACGCGGATGCG